>ERZ1292623.499-Hain-H51-01um-R1-499-length-42688-cov-16_pt1 | contig 42688 bp, 45 predicted proteins | sample MGYA00564398_ERZ1292623 | MGnify/ENA primary metagenome ERZ1292623 (study PRJEB36523, sample SAMEA6512633) | groundwater metagenome | collected 2019-01-07 | study: AquaDiva: Metagenomics assemblies of 32 groundwater samples
CAACACAGCTCCCTGTGGCGGAGTTATCTCGGGTTCAAATCCCGATAGGCACCCCCGGTTCGCTGATATAATTCAATAATGGTAATATTTTTTATTTTACTCACTTTCGTTTCCACTTTTTTAGGCGGTTTTTTAGCGCTTAAGTACCGGGACAAGCTTCACTTGGTTTTGGGTTTTACCGCGGGCGTACTCTTAGGGGTGGTAGCTTTCGACCTCTTACCGGAGATTATTGAAAAAGTTGCAGAGCTCGGTGTCAATCCGTTGTATCCAATGATTGCTCTGGTCTTGGGGTTTTTCATTTTTCATATTATTGAAAAGTGGATTCTGATTCATCACTCTCAAGAAGAAACATACGGTCCGCACAAGCATCCGACCGTGGGAATTTTTTCGGCTTTAGCTATAGCCGGCCACTCGTTTTTGGATGGCGTGGGTATCGGGCTTGGGTTTCAGATTTCACCGGAGGTGGGGACTCTGGTGGCGGTAGCCGTAATTTCCCACGCTTTCTCTGACGGCTTGAACACTGTTTCTTTGATGATTGTCCATGAAAATCCCGTGAAAAGAATCATTAAACTTCTCTTTCTTACTGCTATCGCTCCCGTACTGGGCGGTTTGTCCACGCTATTTTTTACCCTGCCGGAGAGCGCGCTTCTTCTCTATCTTGGGTTTTTTGCCGGATTTTTCCTCTATATTGGGGCATCCAACATTTTGCCGGAAGCTCACAGCAAGGATTCTTCGCTAAAGACCGTTTTGGCGACGGTTCTAGGCACCCTACTTATCTTCTTTGTAACTGGCGCGCTCTAGGTGATATACTGTAGGGAATTATTAAATTAATAAAAATAATCTATATACGCGTATGGAAACAATAATGAATAAATGTATGGGTTGGTGCGGACACCCTTATATGGGCATAGCCGCGCGAGTTTTCCTTTCAGCTATTTTCGTAATAGTGGGTTTCAATAAACTGATTAATTTTTCTTCAACGGCGCAGTTTATTGGGAGCTCCGGACTGCCGATGCCTGAAGTATTAACCGCACTTGCGATTATCTTTGAACTGGGCGGCGGCGTTATGCTCCTCCTAGGGTGGAAAAAGCGCATTGCAATCTTCATGCTTATCGTCTTTACCGTGCTTGCGACAGTGCTCTTTCATCTGAAGAACCTTACCATCGACCAAGTACAGCAGATTATGTTTCTCAAGAACTTGGCGATAGTGGGCGGCCTTATTGCCCTGTGGCAGGGTTCCGAATGCAGTAAAGAGGGATGCGCCAATTGCGCGAATGGCACCTGCTCTTCAGTTTAATAGTAACTATAAAAGTCAAACAAAAAACACCTTTGAGATGTTTTTTGTTTATTTCCATTTTTCCCATGGCAAGCCATGTGGTATTATGAACAAATAATAAACACATATTTTTTATGCAAAACGAAAATCTTTTGAGTAACAAAAAAATTATTCAGGCCACACTGGCGCTTCTGGTGATGTCATCCCTTTTCTTTGTTGCAAAATTCATATCTGAATTGAAATCGTACGAATACATCGGCGGCGGCGTTTTGGCCAGCAACACAATATCGGTCTCTGGAGTTGGCGAAGTGTTCGCCGTGCCCGATATCGCAACAATTAATTTTTCCGTAACGCATCAAGGCAAGACCGTGGCCGAAACGCAGAAAGAAGTAAGCAAAAAAATTGACGCGGCTCTCTCGTTTTTGAAAAATTCCGGAATTGCCGATAAAGACATAAAAACAACAAACTATAGCGCCTATCCGCGGTATGAATACAATAGCGTACCTTGCACGGTATCCTACTGCCCACCGGGGAAGCAAACCCTTGCTGGTTTTGATGTAACTCAAAATATTTCTGTAAAGGTTAGAAACACTGACAAAGCTCCCGCCGTGCTTGAAGGTCTGGCCAAGGCGGGAATTACCGAAATCTCGGGACCGAATTTTGAAATTGACGACGACGAAGCCCTGAAAGCCGAGGCGCGCAGGAAAGCAATCGCCGACGCCAAAGAGAAAGCCGGAATTTTGGCGCGCGACCTCGGAGTATCACTGGTGCGCATTATTGGTTTTTCCGAAGGGGGCAATTACCCGATTTATTATGCTAAGGCACTTGAATCAGCCGATGGGCGTGGCGGTGCAGTTTCATCTCCCGAGCTTCCGAAAGGGGAGAATAAGATAAGTTCAAGCGTGACTATTACTTACGAGATAAGGTAGAACTAGCGTTTAGCTATTAGCGGTTAGGGTGTAGTGAAAGAGGATAAGACGAATACAAAAAACTGCTTAATCCGCCAGCTGGCGGATGAGGGGTTTTTGTTTTGCCTGAATATTTTAAACCACTTGGAAACCAGGTTTCCAAGTGGTCATAAAATGGCCTTGACAAGTTGACATTTTTATGTAAGTATTGTAATTGGATAAACAACCCCAAGGAGAAAAGGGGTTTAGTACCTTAAAACATGTAGTAAGAATTACCCTTTCCAACAACCTTCGAGAGATAACCATGAAAACCGAAAAAGAAACAAGTACGGGTAGCACCGCGATATCAATCGCTTTCGCGTCTGCAAAGCCGTTTCCCGCCAAAAAGTCGGCATTGCTTTCCGTCAAGGGTGGTGACGGGCTCAACTTTCCGACTATCGTCAAGCCGAAGCCCGGTGCCGCCGATGAGTTCCGCGAGCACCGGCAGAAGGTCAGGCAGTTCGCGGGCGACGCGATCGATGCGCTCCCCGAGCTCCGCAATTATGTCGCGGAACTCACGGCAATCGAGGGGTGGCAAGAAGACCCGAAGATCGAGGCCGAAGTCAGGTCCGCCAACCTCCAGATCGTCGAGATCGAAAAGGTTCCGGCGGTAAGGGACCAGCTGTTGTACAAGATGGTTGAGCTGGCAAAAACCGGCGACGAGTTTCTGGCGGCGCTTCACTTCGGACAGACCGTTTCAGCCCGCGCCGAAGAGTACCAAGCGGGGCGGGAGCACAAGTACCCGCGTCTTAGGGAAATATCCGGTGAAGATATGAAGCAGTTCAACGAATCCGCGAGGGTCGAGGGCGGCAGGAGGGACAACAAAAAGTTCTTCCAGTACGCCACAACTTTTCGTGGCGCCGTGTTTCTGTATTTTGAGCCGGACGGCGGCTTTGGGAACGACACTCCGTTCCAGTCGAAGCTCAAGAAGCTGATTCAGGACCGCAGGGGGCAATTCGTCCAAGCGGAACTGGGTACGCTTCAGGAGAAGGATGCCGGCGAAAAGGCCAAGATCGTGGAAATCATGAAAGACCCGCGGTTCAAGCCAATCTCCGTCCTCAAGGATAACATCGCTCCCGGTCTTTACTGGGCGCACGCGTCGGAGAGGAATTTGGAGGGGAGGTCGCGGCCGGAAGGATTGTCGGTCATTGAGGTGTACGAGAATCCCAGTAACAACAGGGGAATCCTGTACTTCAAGGTGAAAGATGCTTACGGCAGCGACCGTGACTTTACCGAACTCATCGGCAAGTGGAGTGCGCCCATAGAAAGGACGCTTCACGGCGTCGTGCCCGAACGGGTGCTCGACAAGCTTGACGGGGAAATGGGCGAGAAAGTGAAGAGATTCACCAACATGCTCTACAAGCGGTTCTTCCACGCCGCTCGCATTCCCCTGCCGGACTCGCGCTAAAAACGCGAATGCAGTTTTCCGCCGCGGCAAGTAAAACTTGCCGCGGCGGATGAAGGGGGGCTCGTACTCCCCTTTTTTGTTTTTTTCTGCTAGACTCACGCAAGACTTTGAAGAAGGAGGTGTATTATGGCAAAAGGCCATGACAGGTGTCGGCCTCAGCCCGAGAAACTTGTACTTCTCTGCGATGGTGGTATCCGTGTTGAGCCATTCAAACAAGGGTATCTGATTGACCTGTCTCGCATCAGAGAAAGAGCGAGCTCCATCGCCCCGATAGCGTTGTCGTTCATGTTCGATTACCAAGACGGGCTCTATGAGCACCGAATCAGGAATCTCTACGACGAAAACTTCTTTTACATTACCTGTCCGAGAATCCAAGAGGCCCAGAAAAATAAAGACAAGACAGACTGGGTTCTTAGCAAGTTCGGGTACATAGCTATTCCTCTCATGCCGGAGATTACCGATGTGGTCATAGTTGCGAACGACGGAGACTTTGTTCCGCTTGTATCGCTTCTTAAGGACCACGGGAAGAGAGTAACCCTCTTTTACTACAAGAAACCTGCTGAGGGATACTATTCCGTTCTTGGCAAGGAAATGATGTTCGATATCGCTGATTTCGGGCTAACGGCACAGCCGACCTAGCCGACCGTGGTTGTATTGCTGGCCCGTGATGAAAGTCGCGGGCCTTTTTGTTTGGCCCCTCGGGGGTACTCGGGATTCTCAATTTTTATAGTCGCTCCGCTCCTTAAAAATTGGAACTTGACTATGAATAAACATAAGTATAGTATTCCCCCAAAGCCCTGCGGGGTGTTTTTTTTACAAAGTTTTATAAGTTTAAAAAGTTGGATAAGTTATATAAGTTTTAGAATTTTATACTTATGAAACTTATTAAACTAAAGCGGAGCGTAACTTCTTAACTTACATCATGTCATTTATAGATTATTTAAGAGAAACAAAAGGAGAATTGAAGCATGTCAGTTGGCCTACGAATCGGCAGACAATAGTTTTCACGATTATAGTTGTCATTATTTCTATTGTTATCGCTTATTTTTTGGGCCTCTTTGATTATATTTTTAAAATAGCGCTTGAGAAATTGATTCTTAAGTAAGTTTTATAAGGTAATAAGTTCAATAAGTTAGATAAGTTTAAAATCAGTCACTTCACTCATTAAAAATCAATCACTTGTCCCGTTAGAAATTCACCTTGATTTTAAATATAGATAAAAATAACCAAGTAATTGAAGTAATGAAAAACAAAAAATTTATTAGTTTTAATTTCTAATGGGATGTCAAAGCAAGAAGTACAAGGAATGCGCAATTGGTACGCCATTCATACATATGCCGGTTATGAAAACGCGGTTATGCGCAATTTAAAACAGCGCATTGAATCGCTCGGCATGGAGGGAAAAATTTTCAATGTCATTGTGCCGATTGAAAAGAAAATAAAAATCAAAGGCGGCAAGCGCGTCGAAATTGAAGAGAAAATTTATCCCGGTTATGTGCTGGTAGACATGGTGGTGGATGACGATTCGTGGTATGTGGTGAGAAATACCCCTAGAGTAACCGGTTTCGTCGGTGCCGGTGTCAATCCGGTGCCTTTGGAAAAAAACGAAGTTGACCTCCTTTTCGGACGGATGCGTTCGGACACCGTTAAGCACAACATTGACCTTGCGATGGGTGAGTCGGTAATGGTGACCGACGGACCTTTCAAAGACCTTGAAGGAAAAGTGAATGAAGTAGACGATGAAAGAGGTAAAGTGAAAGTACTTGTTTCAATGTTCGGGCGCGAAACCCCTGTCGAATTAGATTTTTTGCAAGTGAAGAAAATCTAATTCGACAAGTTATGTAAGGTAATAAGTTATAAAAGTTCAATAAGGAATAAAAAAATAAAAAATAGAATGGCAACGGGGCTTGAAAATCTAAAAATTTACCAGATGGCAGAGGAATTAGAGTTGATGCTTCATAAAGTCACTGGCAAATTTCCCAATAATGAAAGGTTTAGAAGTGTAGACCAGATTAAAATATCTTTGGCGGCAGTTGCAAATAATATATCGGAGGGGTACACTAGGCATTCATATAAGAAAAAAGTCAGGTATCTTTATATAGCTAAAGGAGAAGCTGAAGAGACAAAAAGAAATATTATACGGTCTTTCAAGAAAGGATTTCTTGAGAAAAAAATAGCAGAAGAAATAACTGATAAATATACAGAATTATTGAAGGCAATCAGTGGTTATATAAAATTTTTAAAATCAAAAGATATAAACTTATAAAACTTCTTAAACTTATTTAACTTATAAAACTAATCATGGCAAAGAGAATTACGAAGAAAATAAAACTCCAAGTGCCGGCAGGCCGTGCTACGCCCGCGCCACCACTGGGTCCCGCGTTAGGCCAAGCCGGCGTCAATATAGGTGAATTTGTCACTAAATTTAATGCCGCCAGCAAAGATATGGCGGGGAATATTGTCTCGGTAAAGGTCCGGGTATATGAAGACAGGAGCTTTGATTTTGTGGTAAAAACTCCTCCAGTATCGGGGCTTATTTTAAAAGCGGCCGGCATAGAGAAAGGTTCCGGGAAAAACACAGCAACAAAGGTTGGCAAAATCAGTAAAGCTCAAGTGCGCGAAATCGCCGAAAAGAAAATGAAAGACCTCACCGCCAACGACATAGAAAGCGCGATGAAAATAATTGAAGGCAGTGCCCGGAGCATGGGGATAGAAGTCAAATAGTCGATGGCTAAAACAATTTGCTCGGCAAATTGTTCGCCCGATTTTGCCTGTGGCAAAATTTAGGGGGATTAATGTGAAGTAAAAATAGCTAGCGCTATTTTTACGGAATCCCGCACTAATTTTGCTGTTTGTTGCAATAAAAAACACAATAACAACAAAATTCCATAAATATTTTGCGAAATGCGTGCGCGAATAGCGCAACCCTCGTCTCGGGCGAAGCATTTCGCTTTTTTAGACAGACACAAAATTAGTGCTGGATGAAATAAACTAGTTTGTAGTTAGTAGTTTATAGTCAGTAGAAAATTAGAAACCTAAATAAAAAGAGATAAAAAAACGCCCCGCAGTGCGGGGCTTTTTTATTGTTTCACTTACGACGAATGGTCAAAAACCTGGTCAGGGGATATGAAGGCAAAATTCTTTCTGCCACAATTTCCCCAAAATCTCTCCATTCGGGAAAGTAGGCGTCACCAGAAATGGGCTTATTTCCTCCGATGATGGTAAGGTACATAATTTTCACTTGGGGTAGAAACGCGCGATATATTTCCGCACCCCCACCGACAAAAATCGTTTTACTTTTCAATTTGTCGGCGTATTCGTATCCCCAAGCCAACGCTCTCTCAACCGAACATGCGAGAGTAACACCATTTGGAACTTGCGATAGCGTTTTACTTACAACAATTAGCTTCCGCCCCGGGAGTTTTCCAGGAAGTGATTCCCATGTTTTTCTGCCGAAGATAATCGGTTTGCCCATTGTCAGTTCACGGAAATTTTTCATATCTTCCGGCGATTTCCACGGCAATCGACCGTTGCTCCCGATAATTCCTGTCGTCTCATGAAGCGCGGCGATTATTGCAACTTGCGGTTTTTGCATCACACGTCTCCCTTGAAAGAGTCTGTGTTAAAATTACCAGAGGCTTTACTTTTTGGCAATAAAAGTATAGAAGTAATGACAGTCTAGTTACTTCAAATTTGGAGGATTCCAAAATGATTAACAAGGGAATATTTGGTCCTAGCGTTGAGCTAAAGGACCGCCTAAAAACGCTGGAAGAAATCGGTTCCTTAGCAGAACATTGCAGGGGGCTTGGCCTTAGAGTTTCGATGACCCAGGGAAGTTGGGATTTGTACCACGATGCCCACAAGAAGTATCTTGCCAAGGCGCGTTCGTTTGGCGATCTCCTTATCGTGGGGGTCGACTCGGATGAGAAGATTCGTCACCGAAAAGGAAAAGACAGGCCGATGGTTCCTCAAGGAGAACGACTTGATCTTCTGGCGGGAAACCGCAGCGTCGACGTGGTGGTGCTCAAGGAGCTTAACCACGAGAAGTGGGCCCTCATCAAGGCGGTACGGCCAGATGTTCTTATCGTTTCGGAGACGACGAGGAAAAATAAACCGATTCCGCAAGAGGAGATAGACGAGATTAAGCAGTATTGCGGTGAGATCGTCGTTCTTCCGGCCCAGGGGGAAACGACAACAAGCGCGCGTGTTGCCCACTTTACTCTCAATATTGGTAGACAAATAAAGAAAGCGCTCGAAGATTCGATTCCAGGAATCATAGAACGTGTCACAGGCCCTCTCGGCGAAGGGGAGGAAAGATGAAAATCTTAATTCTGTACATGCCAGTGCTCCACAAGGGCTACCTTGATCTCTTCGACCGCGTGAAGCCGGAAGTAATCGCGCTTCTCACGGAAGAAGTGCTTCGGGATCTGCCTGAAGGACTCTCCTACATCGCTAAGAAGGATTCGATTCGTGCAGTGCCTTCCAAAGAGATGTGGGTGGCGGTTTCATCGTTGTTTTCTTCGCAAGAAGTCACTGTAATGCGCGCTACGGTTGCCGATATTTCCTCGCTTGGTGGAAATTCTCATCAGATACTCATGCCCGACGAGGACGTCAGTCTGTCGGTGGCGGAGAAGTATTTCGGTGTAGGAAGGGTAACATTTGTCACCCCGCCGTCACGACTTCGCTATCACCGGAATAACGTCGAGGAAAAGAAACTTCTGGTGCCCGACCGCCGTCTCCCGCTCAGTAATCTTGACCGAGAAATGATGGCCATTGTGGGCAAAGCTTCCGAGCGGAGTCCGGACTGGTGGCGGCAGGTGGGCGGCGTGCTCGTTACCCCGGATGGCCGCAGTATCGTCGCCTACAACGAGCATCAGCCGCACGAACAGATCGCGGCAACTCTCGGCGATCCGCGCAGCATTTTCAAAAGCGGGGTGCGAACGGATCTTTCAAATGCCGAGCACGTGGAGCGCATAGTCATTGGCGAAGCCGCGCGGCAGAAGATCGGAACCGACAACTCGATTTTGTACCTCACGACGTTCCCATGTCTTCCGTGCGCCCATCTTATGGCTCGCGCTGGCGTAAAACGCCTTTTCTACCGCGACCCATCGTATGGACTTCTCGACGCCGACGAGTTCCTTCGTGGCAAGGAAATAGAGCTCATCGAAGTCTCTGATGGAACATGATTCAAGCGGCCTTAGCGGGTCGCTTTTTTTTGCATAAAAAAATCCCCCGGTTGGTTTCCGGGAGATGAATCTATTTCGCTTTGTAGCCGAGCTTGACGCGGAGTGCTTCACCTTCTTTCCCGCCGCCGAAAATGAGTTGGGCATGGAAGTGGGAGATGGAAGCACCAGTGAAGTCGGTGTCGCCGAAGCGGAAGAAGAATCCGCCCGCAGGCAACCTATACTCTTCAATAGCCCATTCGATGAGCACCCCGAGGTCCTGCCATGCTTCCGGTGGTAAGTTGGGAAAGAGCACATGTCTTTCTTCGTCGAAGAATTTACTGACTATGAGGAAGTGCTTTTCAGCCCCCTCATATTTCGGGAAGCTTTCAGTGAAAGCCCAGTGCTCGGTTTCCTTGATGACGGGGTTGGGGTGATAGGTCGGCGACTTCCCTTGGCAAAAGTCAACGCAGAAGGAACACACCCTATCTCCCTGTATCCGCTCGTACAACCTTCGCTGCTCTTCCGTGCGCGCATGGCGCATGTTCACTTCTGGCATAGCGCCTCCTTATGGGCTGACCGGAATGTCTTTTATTGCCGGATACGGATGGTAATTCGCGACCTCAAAGTGCTCCTTGCGGAACGCGAAGAAGTCATCCGGCGGGTTTTTGAGCGTCACGGTCGGGAATGGCCGCGGCTCGCGAGAGATTATTTCTTCAAGCACTCCCCTTTGGTTCTCGTAGTAATGAGCGTTGAGATATACGATGCTCATCTTTCCTGGTTCGTACCCAAGGACATGACAAAACGCGAGCCAAAATGCGGAAAACATCAGTCGATCGTGCGCTTCTCCGACGACCATGTCGGCTGAGCGCATCACCATCTCGAGATGAAGTTTCCCATCGAGGACGAAGATGTTGATCACCGTGCCCCAACAGGGGACTGTCACCACCATTTGACGCTTGCCTTTCCCTCGGAAAATTCCCGGAGGGTAGAGCGTGGTCATAGTGTGGGTTTTCAAATGGGGCAGTTCCCGAACTTGGTCGATGACAGCCTGGATCTGGTTGAACATCGTTCCATCATGGGCGGGGAAGTCATGCAGGACTACGTAGCTCGCCGGCCCTAGATCTCCCTGCGCCAGACCGCGCTTTTCGCACTTCCTCGGATCCTCGAACGTTGAGTTCCAGAATGGGACTTGCCAGTCCCGATTGAGTTCGTTGTTCATCCGCACGCCATTAGCGAGCGCGAACCCTTCATTGATGCTCGCCTTGCCGATTTGCCGGCAGGTTTCCATGGGGCAACCGTTCTTGATGTCATAGACATGCGAAATGGCGAATGGCAGACTGTACGTCGCCCGTTCGGTTTCCCCGGCTTTCTTGCTTTGCTGGGTTTCCGAACGGATGCCTTCGCGAAGAAGGCGTATGCACAGACTGCGAAATTGCATATCTGGCACCCGTTCTTTATACATCAAGTATGCAATGTTCATTTTTTTTCCTCTCGAAATATTGTGAATGTGCTACGCTGGCATCAAGCTACGCTTTTTGGTACCCGATGTCAATGCCGTGTTAGAATTCGCCTATGATGAGAGAGACTATTAAGGATGCGCTTAAAGGAGCGGTTCCGCATGTGATGCCCGAAGTGATGTTTTCGGAGGGGAATAAAAACGGTCACCTCACTACTAATTGCGCTCTTATATCAGCAAAAGTAACGGGGATATCGCCACTCGAATTGGCAGAGAAGATAAAGGGGGAGATTGAACCGAAGCTTAAGGGTGTTATTGAACGCATTGAAATTGCCGGCCCCGGTTTCATCAATTTTTTTCTGAAAGACGAAGCGATTATAAATGAACTTAAAGAAGTTGAGAAAAAAATAAAAAAAGGATTTGATTTTAGAAAGGGGGAGAAAATAAATATTGAATTTATTTCCGCCAATCCGACCGGCGAACTTCACATCGGCCACGGCCGAGGCGCTTTTTACGGCGACACAATCGCAAACATCTTGGAATTTTCGGGCGCCAAAGTAACGCGCGAATACTATATAAACGATTCTCGCGAGAGCAATCAGATAAAAGAACTTGGTAAAACCGCCCTTGGAATGGGGGAGACATATCTTACCGAAAAATTAAAAAAACAAATTTCAAAACTTAAAATAGGGTTAAGTGATGCTGGCGAAGCGGGATTTAAATTGGCTCTAGTTATACAAAAAGACAACAAAGAATTTATAGAAAAGAAACTCGGCATAAGATTTGACGAGTGGTATTCAGAAGATGAAAAATTACGTGCGTCAAAACTCAACGACCGCACATTTCTTGCTCTTAAAATGAAAGAGTTAGTTTATGAAAAAGATGGGGCTATGTGGCTTAAAACTTTAGAATATGGCGATGATGAAGACAGGGTTGTAGTACGTTCCGATGGAACGAACAGTTATTTTCTTTCCGATATTTCTTATCATAGTGAAAAATTCTTGCGTGGTTATGACGTAGTGATTAATGTTTGGGGGGCGGACCACCATGGGCATGTAAAACGAATGGAGGCAGTGAAGAAAATGCTCGGATGGAAGGGGGATTTAAAAATTTTTATTACGCAATTGGTTTCGCTTAAAGATGGCAAGATGTCGAAGCGTGCGGGTAATGTAATTTTACTTAGAGATTTAGTTAATGAATTTGGCCTTGACGTAGTTCGATGGTTCTTTAGTGAAAAAGCGCTGACCACTCACATGGAATTTGATGCTGTGCGTGCTAAAGAACAATCAGAAAAAAATCCCGTATTTTATGTGCAGTATGCTCATGCTCGCATGAATTCTATTTTAGAAAAAGCCAAAGATTTTAAAAAAGATAACACTACAATCTTGGAAGTGGTGAAAATTCCATCCGCTCGCGCCCTCGCGTTAAAATTGGCTCAACTGGAAGAAATTATTGAATCAATTGTGGAAGAATATCAAGTACAAAAATTAACCACTTATGCATATGAACTTGCTACCGTTTTTTCACAATTTTATCGCGACGTGCGAGTGATAGAAGAAACTTCTTATAACAACGGCGCCCTTGAAATGATTGAAACGACAAAAAATGTTTTGGCAAAATCCCTCTCGCTTCTTGGAATTTCCGCGCCAAATAAAATGTGAAGTGTGTGCAGGTGAACCCGCATAAATACCCCATAGGACTCTCCTATGGGGCTCCTAATGAGGGTGTTTTACTTTCTTTAATTGACTTTTACCAGGGTTGACATAATGTTCTCAGTTTGAGAGTCTTTCGGTAGATGGCTCCTAAGGAGGAATTTATGCAACAAACCATTAATCCGAATAATGTAATCGTTTTCGGCTCCGCGTCTGTTGTCATCAACCTGCTGTTTCTCGCCCTTGCCGTCCGTGGCGAGCTGAAGGGTAAAACTCCCCAAGAGATACTCCAGCAACAAACACCCCGCTGTGTTTCAGCTTTTCTGGGGTTGCTCGTCGCGTGCTATGCATACGCCTACGCCCCGCTCCTTTTTGCGATACACCCTCCGATTGCAATTGAATTCGGCCGTTGGGTCATTGGGCTTGCGACTGGCGCAATCGTAACATGTAGTGCGCTCTACCTATTCCATCTTGGCGGTTACTTCAAGGAGTTACTAAGACGGTCTTTCCTCCGGTAGAGCGATTCAAAGAATTTGCTGGACGGTGATTTTTTCGCAATATAGCGCTGTGCCCGATGTGGTACGGCGCTTTTTCCTTGTATTTCGAAAAATAGAGTGCTACACTCTCTTTCATCTGGAATGGGTCCAGATTTTTTATTTCCAAAAACAGTTCTTTCAGGGGATGAAATTGACAAAAGCCACAGAAGTGAAAAAGCCTCTCTCTGAAGAGGCCATCAGGCAGGTTCGTTCAGCCCTCACTCTTCCGGAACATGTTCGCGAGATGGTAGAGGACAGCGAAATCCATCTTTTTGCCGAGTCCCTCTGGCATTGGTGGCAGCATATGAAGACATTCAATCGGTACATGGTTTCCATATGCGACAAGTACTGGCACCCCGCGCCAATTCCGGTGGCGGAGTGTCCGGAAAAACTTTTGCTCTGGGTCGTGCGCCAGCTCGGGCAAGGGCGGAAGATTGTCGCTGTCGGCCACAAAAACAAGACGGTGGAGGCCAGAATCTTCGAGTGGTTTTCCTACTTCGCTCCCGTCCCCGCCGTCTAGAACGGTCCGTCCGCGCAAGCGGACGCAAAATCGCTCCGTGCTTCTGTACTTGGGCGGTTTTTTTATTTAATAAGTGCGTCTGTATTAATTTACCCGCCTAAATTTGTGTAATTTTTAGTAGAGCGATTAGAAAAATTTTGTGTGGTAAACTCAATACATTACTCGATTTCTAGTAAAAATTTAGGTGGGTAAATAGTATGAATCCCGTTAGAAGCCGCGGTCACGGTTTAAATAGGAGCTTAAAACAATTATGAATCACGATCGTGTTATTATTTACAAAAATAACTTTGCAAGGCGCGGGCTGACCGCGACCTGCTTCTAACGGGATGAAACTAGAGGAAGAAATACTAAAATTTTGGCAAGAAAAGGGGATATTCAAAAAAACTTTAACTGAAAGGGCTTCCGGTAAAAAATTCGTATTTTACGACGGACCGCCCTTTGCTACCGGACTCCCTCATTACGGGCATATTTTGGCCGGAACTATCAAGGATGTCATTCCGCGCTATCAAACCATGCGCGGGCGATTTGTGCGCCGAGAGTGGGGCTGGGATTGTCATGGGCTTCCGCTTGAAAATATTATTGAAGAAGAACTAGGGCTCAAGCATAAGAAAGATATAGAAAAATTCGGCATTGAGAATTTTAATGATGCCGCCTCGCGCGCAGTACTTCGTTATGAAAATGACTGGAAAAAAATAATTCCTAAAACCGGGCGTTTCGTGGATATGGAGAATCCCTACAAAACAATGGACGCCACATACACGGAATCCGTCTGGTGGTCCTTCAAAACTCTTTATGACAAAGGGCTGATATACGAAGGGCATAAAATAATGCTGGTGTGTCCGCGCTGTGAGACCACTCTTGCTCAGAGTGAAGTCGCTTTGGGCGGGTACCACGATGTTACTGATATTTCGGTGATAGTGAAATTTGAACTTATTGATGAGCCAGGAACATTTCTTTTGGCGTGGACGACGACACCGTGGACATTGCCTGGGAACACAGCCCTTGCGGTAAACAAGAATGTTGAATATGTAAAAGTCAGTATCAAAAATTATCAGAATGTTCCTGATGGAATATATATATTTTCTAAAAAAGATTACGAAGATTATAAAAAAGAAATTGACAACGAAAAAAATAGAGAGATAAAAACAAAGGTTGATATTTTAAAAACTTTCAAGGGAAGCGAACTTGTTGGTAAATCTTATATTCCTCCGTTTGATTATTTTTATAAAGATGAAAAAATAAAAAATCACAAAAACGGATGGAAAGTTTATCATGCTGATTTTGTTACGACGGAAACCGGAACCGGAATCGCCCATGAGGCGCCGGCCTTCGGCGAAGACGATATGCAACTCGCGCTCAAAAACAACATTCCCATTGTTCAGCATGTAGGAATGGATGGCAAAATGAAAAACGAAGTCAAAGATTTTCGCGGTTTATATGTAAAACAAAAGGGCGATACTCAGTCAACCGACATTGAAATTGTAAAATATCTCGCCCAAAAAGAACTTCTCTTTGCCAAAGAAAAAGTGGTGCACCCATATCCTCTCTGCTGGCGCTGCGACACGCCGCTTTTAAACTATGCAACAAATTCATGGTTTGTTAAAGTAACGGATTTTAAGGACAAGCTGATAAGAGAAAACAAAAAAATCGTCTGGGTGCCAGCGCACATGCGAGATGGCCGTTTCGGTAAATGGCTCGAAGCGGCCAAGGATTGGGCGATTTCGCGAACTCGTTTTTGGGGCGCACCCCTTCCGGTCTGGCGCTGTGAAAAATGTAAAAAAATTGAAATTATTGGAAGTTTAGGTGAACTTCAGAAATCAATACCTAAAAGCGGAAATAAATATTTTGTTATGCGACATGGGCAAGCTGAGAGCAATATTTCTGGTACTAACGATTCCACAGGCAACCCGAATAATCATCTAACCGAGAATGGGCGAGAAAGTATACGGCGTTTTGCTAAAGAATTTTCTAAAAAAGGGATAACTCGTATTATGACTTCACCGTTCGCTCGTGCTAAGGAAAGCGCAGAAGTTATCGCACACGAACTTGGACTCCCGGAACAAAATATCTTGTCCGACCAACGATTGATTGAATTTAATCACGGCTCCGACCGTCAGGGTAAAAAAATAAGTAACAATAATCCAGAACCATTTAATGAAAATGATCTTTATATTCGCCATGATGACGGTGAGAGCCACGCAGAGGTTAGATCACGGGTAGTTTCGGTGATATTTGATATGGAAAAAACCTATAAAAATGAGACGATACTTATTGTTACCCATGGTTCTCCAATGTGGATGCTTATCACCGGGGCTTTAGGTATGAGTGACAAGGAAACAATAAAATATCAGGAAGAACGCAAAAAAGACAATGGGGACTATTTTATTTCAAACGGCCAGATTGAGAAAATTGACTTTGTCCCGTTTCCCCATAACAAAGAGTACGAACTTGATTTTCACCGCCCGTATATAGACGAAGTGAAGCTATCTTGCACTTGCGGTGGAGAGATGGAGCGCATCAAAGATGTCTTTGACTGCTGGTTTGAATCTGGCTCCATGCCCTACGGGCAATTTCATTATCCTTTTGAGAACAAAAAAGTTTTTAAAGAAAATTTTCCCGCCGATTTCATCGCCGAAGGACTGGATCAAACCCGCGGATGGTTTTACAGCATGATGGTACTTGGCGTTGCGCTTTTCGGCGAGACGCCGTTTAAGAATGTTATCGTGAATGGCCTTATTTTGGGCGAAGACGGCCAGAAGATGGCCAAAAAACTTAAGAATTATCCGGATGTGACGGAGTTGATTGAAAAATACGGCGCTGATGCGCTCCGTTATTATTTTCTCTCGTTACCGGTAATGCGCGGAGAAGACATTGCTTTCTCGGAAAAGGGAATTAGTGATGTCTATAAGAAGATTATATTACGGCTCCTTAATGTCTATAGTTTCTACAAAATGTATGCCCATGAACTTCGTTTTGAGGACTCGTTCAAGAAGAGCAAAAATGTACTGGACCAATGGATATTGTCGCGCCTTTCAGAATTATCTATAGAGATGACGCGCGGAATGGATGCTTACGAGCTTGATGTTGCTGTGCGCGGAATTGAAAAATTTGTTGACGATTTTTCCACCTGGTACTTGCGCCGCTCCAGAGAAAGAGTGAAGGGAGATGATAAAGAGGACAAAGAAATGTCACTTTCGACCATCCGTTTTGTCCTTTTTGAATTTTCCAAATTAATCGCTCCCGCAATGCCGTTTGTTGCGGAAGATATTTATCAGAAAGTGAAAGGATTAAAAGATAAAGAAAGCGTGCATCTTGAAGCTTGGCCCGAAGCGGGGAAGATTGATAAAAAAAATATCGCCAAAATGGAAACAACCAGGTGTCTTGTTGAGCTTGCCCTCGCCCTTCGCGCGGAGAAAGGAATAAAAGTGCGTCAGCCACTTGCCATTTTGGAAGTAAGCAAAGAGGAAGGTGAATTTTTTGAAGAACTAATTAGAGACGAGGTTAATGTTAAAAAAATCTTTGTGGGAGCATTTTCCAAGGGGGCGGTGACACTGGACACAAATATTACACCCGAACTCAAGGAAGAAGGACAGTTTCGCGACCTAACGCGAGCAATCCAAGAATTGCGTAAAAAAGAAAAACTTACGCATCATGATGTCGTTTCATTTGTAATTGATACCGATACAAGGGGGCGGGAATTAATTTCAAAATTTGAAGTACAATTAAAAAAGGCGGTATCGGCGGACAAAATTGTGTTTGAAAAAAATAACGGCGAAGAAATATTGATTAACGATACTATTTTAAAAGTTTCGCTAAAAAATCCCATTAGAAGTTCAGAAAAATTATAGAGTATAATGACTTTTGTGAGAGAATTCGCCCGTGGCTTAATAAGTTTTAAAATATGATTATGCAAAAAACTTCTAACAGGACAAGAAAACGAGTATTCATAATCCATGGGTGGGAAGCTAGTTCTAGTTCAGACTGGTTCCCTTGGCTCAAGAAGGAATTAGAAAACCGGGGATTCGAAGTTACCGTTCCCGATATGCCAGATACCGAGCGTCCTAATAAAGAGGTATGGATAACATATCTAGCTTCTCTCATCGGAGCACCAGACGAGCAGACTTATTTGGTAGGACATAGTATCGGGGGGAATACGGTATTGAGATATCTGGAATCATTGGATAATAAAAAGATCGGTGGGGCAGTACTTGTCGCTCCTTATTTCGGGAAAGTGGTGCTCGAATCTGGAGAAGCAAAAAAGATTGCGGACCCATGGCTCAATACGCCGATTGATTTTTCAAGAATCAAAAATGTTTGTAGTAATCTCACTTTTATTTTCTCGGATAACGATGAGTGGGTACCGCTTGAAAATAAAGAATTTTTCAAGGAGAAACTTTCCCCAAAGATTATTATTGAGAGAGGCAAAGGACATTTTAACGAAGAGGATGATATTGCTGAACTCCCTTCTGCGCTTGAAGCGTTACTTTCTTTTTCATAATGTCCTACCATCTCTATCAGACAGAAGGAATCGTGCTCGGTGGCGCTCCGATAGGTGATTCCAACCGCTACTACTATCTTTTTACTAAAGAATTAGGGCTTACTATTGCTTTCGCCCAGGGGGTGCGCGAAGTTAAATCAAAATTGCGCGGGCATCTCCAAGATTTTTCCTATATCGCTGTAGACCTTATCAGGGGCAGGGATACTTGGCGTATTGTAAATGCGAGAGAGAAAGATAAATTTGGGAGTAGCTCTCTTTCCCCTGCCTCGCTTAAAATCGTCGCCAGAATTACTGACCTTCTTAAGAGATTTCTCCACGGCCAAGAGAAAAACGAAAAGCTTTTTAACTATCTGGTCGGAGGTTTTTCTTTTTTGGAAAAAGAGAAAATGGAACCAGAAACACTTAAAAATCTGGAAATTGTCTTATTGGCGAGGATTCTATACGCCTTAGGATATTGGGACGGGGAAGGAAAGACAAAGACAATTCTTTCCTCGGAGCTCTCAACCGAACTTCTTAAAGAAGCGGGCAGTAGAAGCAAGGAATTGCTTGACGAAATAAACCGTGCCCTTAAAGAAAGTCACCTATAGTATTTAGTTTTTTTGACCACCTTGTTTCTAATCGTTCTATCCCCATTTACCCATTCGCACGAATGGGTAAATGTAGTAAAATGGTAGACACATAAAAATAAAAGATATGATGAAAGAAAAAGAAATGGAGCGTGTTCTTAAAGCCCTAGCCAACAGACGGCGGTTGGCTATAATTAAATTTATTAAAAAAGAAAAAGAGGCATCGGTGGGGGATGTGGCCGAAGAAATTAAATTATCTTTTAAATCAACCTCAAAACATCTGGCCCTGCTTGCGGCGGCCGATATTTTAGAGAAAGAACAGAGAAGTTCCCAGATGTTTTACCGTTTAATGGGGAACTCTTCCGAAACCATCAGGAGTCTTTCCCAATTTTTTTAATTATATAATCCTAATTCAAGTCCCCATTTACCAATTCGTGCGAATGGGTAAATGGGGGAATGTCAGTAGCGTGTAGCGATTAGGGAAATTCTTTACGCGTCCCCTTAACTAACCGCTCAACGCTAAACATTTACCTCTGTTATAATTGGCAGCGAGAGAGAAATGTATAAGACTACTGCTTTATACATTTCAACCGAGCGAACCAATTTTATTGTACCCAGTTATATAATTGGCAGCGAGAGAGAAATGTATAAGACTACTGCTTTATACATTTCAACCGAGCGAACCAATTTTATTGTACCCAGTTATATAATTGGTAGTGAGTGAGAAATGGAAAGGGCTCCTGCCTTTTCTATTTCGAAAGAACGAACTAATTATATTGTATTCCGTTATATAATAAACCTCATGGCTATAGAAGATAGGGAAAAAGATTCGATTGAAAAAATATCAGAACGCCTGTACCGCAACGACGGCGCGGTTACAAGGCATCGTCGCGGAGTGCTCCATAAGGGGCAGTACGATGTTTCGGATGATTGGCCCGAGGAAGAAAAGCTCCCTATGCGCCCTGTCGATCGGAATTTGATGTTTAAAAAGATTTTTATAGGGTCGGCGATATTTTTCTTTCTCTCCATTATTTTTGCGCTTTATACTTTTTACGGCGGTTTCAATATAGTTTCCAACGAAAATATCGGCTTGTCGGTGCTTGGTCCGGCCTTTACCGAAGGCGGCAGCGATCTTAACCTCCAATTTGAGATTAAGAACGGCAATCGACAGGCGCTAGAGTACGCTGACCTAATTATTGAGTATCCCAGAGGCGCCACTCTTTTTGGCGACAAGGACATAGTGCGCCTGACGAAGTCAATCGGCAATATCGGAGCGGGAAAATCGGCATCAGAAAGTATTAAAATTGTTGTCTTCGGCGATGAAGGCAGCGAACGTATTGTAAAAGCAACACTGGAATATCGGCTAGAGGGTTCAAACGCTATTTTTCTGAAAGAAACGACTTTCCCCGTGCATGTCAAATCAAGCCCCATATCTATTTCAGTAAGCGATTTAAGAGAGGTAAACGCCAATCAAGAAATTTCGATTGATGTAGAAGTGCTGGCTAACTCCGACAAGATTTTGAGAAATATGTTGCTTCGCATCGAGTATCCCACCGGATTCACGCTTTCAGGCGTAACTCCGGAGGCGACTTACAGCAACAATGTTTGGCGCTTGGGAGATCTTGATAAGTTGGCCAGGAAAAAAATAACTATTCGCGGCAAACTCGCCGGCGAGGACGGAGAAGAGCGCTCCTTCCGAATATACTCGGGGCAGGAGGACGACAAAGACGGAGAAGTAATCGGCATAATTTACGGCTCGGTTTTAGAAACGCTTACCATCAAGCGCCCTTTTATTGAGACAAAACTTTTGATAAACGGAGAGTCCGGCACGGAATTTGTAATTCCGGCTAGTGGGCGTATTAATGGAGAGCTTTCTTGGGTAAATAATTTACCCGACCGCGTGCTTGATGCTGAATTATTCGTCCACATTGAGGGCGATGCAATTGATAAGCAAACTGTTTCCGGCTTCCCCGGTTTTTTCAGTTCGCAGGACAACACCATTACATGGAATAAAGATACGGTGCCTAAGTTAGAGCAGATTCAGGGCGGAGACAGCGGCAATTTTAGTTTTTCATTCAATGTTTTGCCGGCATTTTCCGGTAATCGCCTTATTCTGAAAAACCCAAAGCTTACGCTTGAAGTCGGAGTGCGCGCCAGGCGGGTCAAAGAAGGGAATGTGCCGGAAAGAATAACTTCTTCAGAAAAGAAGGTGATTAAAGTCAGCTCCAATGTGCAACTCTCGTCATTTGTCCGTTACTATGATGGTCCATTCAAAAATAGCGGCGGAGTTCCCCCTAGGGCCGATAACGAAACTACTTATACTATCACTTGGACCGTATTGAACTCTTCCAACAATCTTTCTAATGCTTCGGTAAAAACCACCTTGCCAAACTATGTGCGCTTTCTGGGAAATGTTTTCCCAAACGGCGAAGAAGTTTCATTTGATGATAAATCTAGAGAAATAATTTGGAATATCGGATCCGTCGGAGAGGGGGTTGGTGTTGATAGCCCAATACGCCAATTATCGTTTCAAATAGGATTTACCGCTTCGCTTTCCCAAGTTGGTATCAGCGCCACGGTTACAGGCGAATCTTCATTGACGGCCAAAGACACATTTACCAACGCCAATATCGCCGTTACAAAAAGTGCGCTTACCACAAGGATTTCAAGCGACAGCGGTATTAAAGCGGGGGATGATATAATCCAAAAATAGTTGCTAGAAAATCAGGAGCTAGGAGTTAGGAAAATACGGATATTTAAATACCGAATACTACATGAAAAAAAATAATGAAGAAACATTGATGGATAAAATAGTGTCGCTTGCTAAACGGCGCGGGTTTTTGTATCAGAGTTCGGAAATTTACGGCGGGCTCGCCCTGCCAAATTTCTAGTTCATCACTTATATGACCGATTTAGAAAAAATTGTAAGTTTATGTAAACGTCGAGGTTTTATATATTCCAGCTCTGAAATTTATGGAGGGCTCGCCGGCGCTTGGGATTACGGCCCGTACGGCCTGGCACTCAAGCAAAATATAAAAAATCTCTGGTGGAAGCGCTTTGTCGATAGCAAGGATGAAATGTACGGCATGGATGCTTCCATTTTAATGAACCCGCGAGTTTGGCAGGCCTCCGGGCATATTTCCGGGTTTTCAGACCCATTATCGGATTGTGAAGACTGTAAAAAACGGTTTCGTACCGATGCTCTTGAAAAAAGAGTTTGCCCGGAATGCGGAGGCAAGTTGGGCGCCTCGCGCCAATTCAATATGATGTTTGAAACGAAAATCGGGGCAATGGAAGATTCGTCGGCAACAGTTTATCTCCGTCCCGAGACAGCGCAGGGAATGTTCGTCAATTTCAAAAATATCGTCGATAGTTTTCATCCTAAAATTCCATTCGGCATAGCCCAGATAGGCAAGGCATTCCGCAACGAAATAACTCCGCGCGATTTTATTTTTCGTACGCGCGAGTTTGAGCAGATGGAAATTGAATATTTTGTAAAAGAATCCGAATGGAAAGATTCATTTGAGTATTGGCGCAAAGAAATGCTTGGGTGGATGAGCGACATCGGCCTTTCTAAAAAAAGTATTCATGAACTTGAAGTTCCGGATGACGAACGCGCGCACTATTCAAAAAGAACTATTGATTTTGAATTCGATTATCCGTTCGGCAGAAAGGAGTTATATGGTTTGGCATACAGAACAGATTTTGATCTATCTGCGCACTCAAGCGAGAGTACTGTCGATTTATCCTACTATGACGAAGAAACAAAAGAGCGATTTATCCCAAATGTAATTGAGCCGTCATTCGGCGTAGATCGCACTGTGCTCGCCGTACTACTTTCTGCTTATACCGAAGACGAACTTGGCGGGGCTAAACCGGATCATGATAATCCGGTCGCCCGAACTGCCAAAGGCGGTTCTAGGGAGAAGCGAGTCTATTTGAAATTAAAGCCCTCGCTTGCGCCGGTGAAAGTTGCCGTGTTTCCGCTTCTTAAAAATAAGCCAGAACTTATGGAGAAAGCGCGTGAAGTTTATGCGATGCTTAAAAAAGAAATTCCGCAAATTGCATTTGATGATAACGGCAATATCGGCAAGCGCTATCGGCGCCAAGACGAAATCGGCACGCCCTTTTGCGTTACTATTGATTTTGAAACACTGGATAATGACACGGTTACCATCAGATATCGTGACGATGGACGACAAGAGCGATCTAAAATTTCTGAAATTTCTTCATTTATCACGGAGAAATTGAAGACAAACTAATTAGTAGAGATTGGGTCACAAATTGCGCACCAGCTAAAACTGCGTTAGAATCCTTTTATAGATAAATAATAAGCGGTAAACGAAGGGCGGTGGCAACTTACAAGGGCGACCTTTGTGAGCACGAGGGATACAAGGGTCGCCCTTGTAAGTCTTGTCTTTGGTGTTAATTAAAATGTAATTCACTAAACATTTCAGCCAGAGGCTGATCCGCCTTTGGCGGAAATAGCTAAAACCTATTAAAATCATGGAGAAATCTCAAGTAGAATTTTCAGTAACCGCGGGGAGTATTGTAAAAATACTTGCCGTACTTTTGGTGTTCGTGGCGCTGTATAAAATATGGGATTTAGTGCTGGTAATCCTTACCTCGGTGGTTATTGCCTCGTCGCTTGAACCGCTTACCAAGCACCTTATTAGATTCAGAATCCCGCGCGTCATCGCCGTAATTTTTCTTTTTCTAGTATTCATAGTCCTTTTCTTGGCTCTTTTCTATTTTTTTATTCCTCCGCTCCTTACCGAACTTTCCAGCTTTATTGAATCAATTCCGCAATATATCGGTTTCATTGAAGGATTTGATTCAACGCTGGACAGCTTATTCGGCGCCCAAAATTTATTAAGCAACCTGGCGTCAAACTTATCCGTTAATGATTTGCTGACAAATGCCAAGACGACCGTTTTCGGCATTGGGGGCGGAGCGATCCAAGCGGTTAACTTTGTTTTCGGCGGTCTCACCGGTTTTGTTCTTATTCTTGTGATTTCTTTTTATCTTTCGGTGCAAGACCGAGGTATTGAGAATTTTTTGCGCATAGTGACGCCGGCGCGCCACGAAAAATACGCCATAGACCTATGGCAGCGCTCGCAAAATAAAATTGCCCTTTGGATGCAAGGTCAATTTCTACTCGCTCTCTTGATAGGCGTATTGGTTTATTTAGGCCTCACTATTTTGGGCGTAAAATACGCCTTTCTCCTTGCCATAATTGCCGCTATATTTGAACTTATTCCTGTTTTCGGTCCGATTATGGGAGCCATACCGGCTGTGATTATGGCCTTTGTCGATGGCGGGGTAACCCTCGGGCTTATGGTTATCGGCTTTTACTTCATTATTCAGCAGTTTGAAAATCATTTGATTTATCCTCTAGTGGTGCGCAAGGTGACTGGCGTGCCGCCGCTTTTAGTTATTCTATCCCTTCTTATCGGCTTCAAGCTGGCCGGTTTTCTGGGAGTGGTTCTTGCCATACCGATAGCAACCGCGCTTCTTGAGTTCACCAGCGATATAGAAAAAAGGAAAATGGTCGCCGCAGAGGCGAAGTAGCTCCATTCGCGATTTCTGATTTTATGAAGGAGAAATTTTATCTCACGACGTCTATTGTATATACCAATGCGGCTCCGCATCTCGGGTTTGCTTATGAGCTTGTGCTTGCCGATATTATTGCAAGATATAAACGCTCACAGGGCATAGACACCTATTTTTTGACCGGAACAGACGAGCACGGCGCCAAAATCGCCAAGGCGGCCGAAAAAGAAGGTCTTTCCACAAAGGCCTTTGTTAACGAAAACACCAAGCATGTGAAAGCGCTTATCAAGTCGCTTGGCGTTTCAAACGACGGATTTATTCGCACTTCTGACAAGTTGTGCCATTGGCCGGGGGCGATAAAACTTTGGAAAAAAATCGCGGCTAAAGGAGATTTGTATAAAAAGAAATATAAAGGACTCTACTGCATGGGGGACGAAGCATTTCATGGAGAGAACACGCTCCTGTGTGGCGAGTGCCCCAACTATCCCGGGCAGGCGCTTGAGGTTGTCGAAGAAGAGAATTATTTTTTCAAACTCGGGAACTACACTTCGGAAATTAAAAAAAGAATAACGAGCGGAGAATTAAAAATTATTCCTGCTTCGCGCGGGAAAGAAATAATATCGCTTCTTGATGAAGGACTTTCTGATGTGAGTTTTTCGCGCCTTGAGGGAGCCATACCATGGGGGATTCCAGTACCCGGCGATTTTTCCCAGATGATGTATGTCTGGTGCGACGCGCTTTCCAACTATGTTTCGGCGCTTGGTTATGGGTCTTCCGACAAAAAAATGTTTAAGAAATATTGGCCGGCCGATCTGCACCTGATTGGCAAGGACATTCTTCGTTTTCATGCTGCAATCTGGCCGGCAATGTTAATATCGGCCGGCCTGCCGCTTCCAAAGTCTATAATGGTGCACGGATTTATCACTTCCGACGGAAAAAAAATGTCGAAAAGTCTAGGTAATGTAATTGACCCGATGGCGCTTATAAATGAATTCGGCAAAGACGCCTTTCGCCATTATTTTTCAAGCGAGATGTCTCCATATGAAGACGGTGATTTTAGCCGCGAAAAATTTATTGAAAATTATAATGGGAATCTTGCCAACGGACTCGGTAACTTGGTTTCCCGCGTGCTTAAAATGTCTTCTCTTTATTTCGGTGGTATCGTAAAAGGCAATACATGCGATCTGGCGCCTCTTCAGGATCATATGAAAACTGTGTCGGGTGAGGTGTTGCGGGAGCTCGGCAGTATCGAAAATTTTATAAATTCTAAAATTTTTCCGGAATACCAGCGGGCGATGGAGGTTTACGAAATCCACAAGGCCTCAAACGCGATATGGCGGCTTATCAAGACACTTGATTTATATGTGTCCGGTTACGAGCCGTTTAAGCTTATAAAAACAAATAGAGAAAAAACAGAAGGAGTAATATTCAATCTTCTTTTCGGACTTGAGAAAATTTCTGAAATGCTTTTGCCATTTCTCCCAGATACCGCCCTAAAAATTACGGAGCTTATTGGCAGAGTTGGAAAGGGGAATATGGAGTATCGTACAAGCATACTAGATACCCCGCTTTTCCCGCGCAAGGATTAATAAAAAACGCGCGGCCATTTGACCACGCGCTGTCACTTCTCGGAAAGTTTTATGTGCGAAGATGTTGCCATCCTTGCGCGAATAACTCTCGGAAATCGCGCCGAACCTTCTCGACTCGTGTGCGCAGGCCAAAACTGTTCCTGATGGCCGCAAAGATCTGATGCTGGCCAACAAAGATTTCCGAAATAGGCGTTGTCTTTTCTCCGAAAATCTTTTCGCCCATAAGGTAGTGTCGTGGAATGGAAAAATCAATATCCTCGTCGCGAATTTCCATTCCTTCCCCAGTTCGCTGTTGAAAGGCAAAGCACCGACAGCGGACATAGAATTCCTGGCCAGCGTAGTTGTAGCCAATGCCACCGCTTGATATTGCCACCGACAGATTGGTAGCAATATGACTGCTTCTTGGGTTGTCTCCGAAATGATTGATTTTCAAGACCCAACACCCCCGCTTGAGTCGCTTGTCCAAGGTGAGCAATTTCTTAAGCACTACGTCCTCGATATTGCGCAAGGCAGTGTCGTAAGCAGAAGCTTTTTTGAACCACTCGCGGAACTGCTTTTCCCGTTGCTGAAACGGAAGATGGCTTCTCATGGTGTTCCCTTTTTGTGAAGGTTGGACTTCAGTCTAAACGCACAATATACTTTGTCTAAACAACTGTCAATTTATGAAAATAAATTATATAGACATACATTCCCACATCCACGACAAAGAATTTGATAAAGACCGTGATGAGGTTTTGGCGAGAATGAAGGAAAGTAATATAGCCACGATTACAATAGGAACACATCTTGAAAGTTCAAGAAAAGCCGTCGCGCTTGCTGAAAAAGAATCTCTAGTTTATGCAACAGTTGGAATTCACCCAACTGACACAAAAGTTGAAATAGTTTCCAAAGAACTTGAAGAATTGGCTCATCACAAAAAAGTTGTGGCGATAGGCGAGTGCGGGTTAGATTATTTTCGCGGGAGTACATCAGAAGTCGAGAAAAAACGCCAACGTGCGCTTTTTGAATCGCAAATTGAACTAGCGATTAAAGTTGATAAGCCACTAATGATTCATGGCAGGCCTTCCCGCGGCAGCATGGACGCCTATTTGGATATTTTAGAAATTCTTACCCCGTACAAATTGGAACACGGGGAACATTTAAGGGGAAACATTCATTTTTTCTCAGGAAATAAAGAAATTGCCCAAAAATTTCTGGATTTGGGGTTCACGATGTCGTTTACGGGAGTGGTAACATTTACCCACGATTACAATGACGTTATTCGTTTTCTTCCTCTTACTTCAATTATGTCCGAAACGGATTCGCCCTATGTGGCGCCCGTACCTTATCGCGACAAGCGCAACGAACCGTTATTTATACGTGAGACGGCCGCCCAAATAGCCAGAATTAGAGGAGAAAACGAGAATATGGTGGCGGAAGCGCTCTTCAAAAATGCAATAGATAGCTTCGGATTACATGACCTTTTTGACTAATATACCCTCCTCTGATAGCATGGGGGAATTCAGAACTTACTTGTCCTGTTAGAAGTTTAAGATTAAGGTTAAAATACCGTGGGTGAAGCCGTAAGGCGCTACGCTAACAAAAATTCATTAAAAGAAATAATTAATACGAACTTCTAATAGGATGGTAAAAAACGCTCCCGCAGTTGAAGTAAAAGAAGAGGGGAAGAGAATCTACGAAGTGGGCTATCTTCTAACGGCTTCTTTGTCCGAAGAAAAACTTTTCCAACTGGTGGAAGACTTGAAGGGCGCCATTGTAAAAGACGGAGGCGCCATCATCACCCTAGAATTTCCTAAACTCCGCGATCTTGCTTACCCGATGTCTAAAATGATAGGCCACAAAAAAGAAATTTTCGGGAGCGCCTATTTTGGTTCTATTAAGTTTGAACTTGAAGCGGAAAATATTTCAAATATTAAAAAATATTTTGAATCGCTGGAGTCTGTGGTAAGATTTCTCCTAATTACTACTGTTCGCGAGAATACCATGTATTCGCGCCGCGTAGCATTCCGCCCGAATGATCGCCCCCGCGCCAAAAAAGGAGCGAAGATGAGCGAAGAAGAAATGGAGAAAACGGTCGCCGAATTAGTTAAATAAAAATTATGTATTTAAACAAAGCACTAATTGTAGGAAATCTTACCCGCGACCCGGAGATGAAATCTCTTCCTTCGGGTTCGAAAGTAACGACATTTTCTTTGGCGACGAACCGTGTCTGGAAAAATGCTTCAGGCGAGAAACAAGAGTCGGTTGATTATCACAATATCGTAGTTTTCGGGCGTCAGGCCGAAACTTCGGCACAATATTTGAAGAAAGGGCAGTCTGTTCTCATTGAAGGGCGCATCCAGACGAGAAGCTGGGATGATAAGGGTACGGGTGAAAAGAAGTATCGTACTGAAATTGTCGCCGACAGAGTACAGTTTGGGCCAAAAAGCGGAATGGGTGGTGGCACTAGTGCTAGTGCTCCTAAACAAGAAACGCCAGAGGCAGAAGGTGGAATCGAGTACCCAACAGAAGAGGCAAATCCGGAAGATATACCCTTCTAGCGAAGGCGATACCAATATACAAATGAATACTAATATACGAATGACTACAAATAAGGGTTTAAAATATTAGTATCCATTAGTATAATTCGTAACATTAGTAGATTAGTATGTTTATCTTATGAAAAAACAGTGCTATTTCTCGCAAAATAATATTAAGTATATTGATTATAAGGATATTGAAATTCTGAAGAAATTTTTGACGCCCCACGCGCGTCTCCAGTCCAGGAAACGTTCCGGCGTTTCTTCAAAAAGTCAGCACCAATTGGCACTCGCCGTCAAGCGCGCCCGATTTTTAGGACTCTTACCCTATGTCTCCCGTTAACTAAAGACTACTTTTTTTCCACACGCTCCACATATTCTCCAGTTTCAGTATTTACGCGGATTACATCGTCAACATTAACAAAGAAGGGGACTGTTACAGTTGCTCCGGTTTCAAGCACTGCCGTTTTTCCCCCACCTGAAGCGGTATTTCCTTTTATAGAGGGCGGTGCGTCGGTAACCTTAAGTTCAACTTTAATAGGCAAACGAATGCCAATAATTTTCGGTTCCTCATCGTCATCTTCTGAAAAAGTAAGCACTTCCACTAAAATATTGCCTTTTAGAAATTTTTTTGGTTCGCCTAACAGTTTTTCGTCTATTTTAAACCGCTTGCTCGGATCTTTTTCCTCGCAAAACCAATATTCTCCTTTATTGTGATACAAAAATTTAACAGTTCTTTTTCCTAAATCGGCTTCTTCTACTTTGTCCGTGGCATGAAATGTCGCCGGCACGATTCTGCCGTTCAAAAGACTCCTTAATTTAGTTTGGTTTTGCGGTTTGCGCATCTGTGTCCGTGCCACATGTGAATCAATCACCTCATAGGGCTCTTTATTGTAGATAATATATTTTCCAGGACGTATTTCGCTGTATTCAAGCATCCTATTAGAAGTTCGTATTAATTATTTCTTTTAATGAATTTTTGTTAGCGTAGCGCCTCTCGGCTTCACTCACGGTATTTTAACCTTAATCTTAAACTTCTAACAGGACAAGTGGATACCGGCTTATTGTAAGGATTTTTTTAAAAATGTCTATAACTCCCCCACTTGGCGGTTAAACCGCCAAGTGGGGGGGTGAGAAAAGATATAATCAACAATAGGGCGGATTTTTTACTTCGGTTCTTCGGATAGTTTTTTTCTAATGTCTTTTTCTATAGTATTTGCTACTTTCGGATTCTCTCTCAAAAATGTTCTAGTGGCGTCATATCCGCGCCCGAGTTTGGTGTCGCCATATTCATAACTCTGCCCTCCTTTTTTAATTATTCCGAACTTTTCCCCGAGAGCGATAAGTTCACCCTCTTTGGAAATGCCTTCGCCGTATATAATATCGAATTCAGTGCTTTTAAATGGCGCGGCTACTTTATTTTTCACTACTTTCACCCGCGTGCGCGAGCCGACGGTCTCCTCTCCTTTTTTAATCGAGGCAATTTTCCTGATATCAATGCGTACTGATGTATAAAACTTGAGTGCTTTCCCGCCCGGCGTGGTCTCTGGATTGCCGAACATTACCCCGATTTGCATTCTGATTTGATTGATGAAAATAACCACGGTTTTTGATTTGGCGGTGATGGCGGTCAATTTGCGGAGCGCTTGAGACATCAATCGCGCCTGCTTGCCGACATGGTACGCCCCCATATCGCCCTCGATTTCGTCTTTAGGCGTCAAGGCCGCCACCGAGTCAATAACAACGACATCAATTTTTCCCGAACGCACCAAGCTTTCCACAATTTGAAGCGCTTGTTCACCGGTGTCCGGCTGGGAGATAAGCAGGTCGTTTATTTTTAGCCCTAATTTTTTTGCGTATTCCGGGTCCATAGCGTGTTCAGCGTCAACGAAAGCGCATATTCCGCCGGCTTTCTGCGCCTCGGCAATGATATGGAGAGTGAGCGTAGTTTTGCCTGAAGATTCTGGGCCGAAAACTTCAATGATTCTGCCGCGCGGAATCCCGCCCGCTCCTAGAGCGTAGTCAAGACCGATCGAACCGCTGGAGATAACTCCCACACTGCTCACTTTCGGTTTATCGCCCAACTTCATAATGGCTCCCTCGCCGAATTTCGTTTCTATTTCGCGAATCGTGTCTTCTATTGAAGCGCCTATTTCCTTATCTTCTTTTTTTATTTTTTTAATCATCCCGTTATTTTTTTTATTTTTAATTTTTCAACTTTTATTTTTTTACTGCCGTTCTTTGCGTACGATTTCTAATTCAACTTTTTTTGTTTTTCCAAAACGATCTGTCCCCGCCACACTTATTATATTATAACCTTCCGTCACTACCAATTGATCCTTAAATACTCCATTTTGGTCGATTGAAATCGTCCGGCCGTTGATGGAAATTTTGGAGATATTTTTCGTTATGCCTTCTATGGGTAAAGTTGAGCTTAGAACTACTGCTCCACTGCGCGGAGTCTGCACGGTTATTTTTGGTCCCATGATAAGGTTTTTAGTTTTATCAAACGCGTAGAGCACGATTATAAGCGCAAGCGCGATACCTAGGGATAATTTAAGCGCGCGCCGCGGATCTTTGTTCATCCCGTTAGAGGCAGGTCGCGTTCGTAACGCCCTGCGCAAAATTATTATTAAAAATTTGGATTATTTCTATCATATTACATTAATTATGCGAAATTTACTCGACCGCGGCCTCTAACGGGATTCATGGTTGTTCACCCTCCCCCGTCCCTTTCGCGCTAAGAAGTACATCGCGCGCTTTGGCGCCGTCGCCCGGCCCGATTACGCCCTTTTCTTCAAGCATATCGATAAGCCGGGCCGCCCGGGCATAGCCGACTTTTAATTTGCGCTGAAGATACGACGATGAAGCTTTGCCGGCTTCAGTCACCACCCGCCTAGCTTCTTCATAAAGTTCATCATCGTCTTCAATGGTGCTATCGTCATCAACCGTCGCCTCAAATATTGATTTGTTGCTGGGCGCGTCAGTCATCGTTACTTCGGTGGGTAGCTCGTCTTTGTATTGGTCGGCAAGATATTTCACTACTTTTTTGACTTCCTGCTCGCTGATATATGCCGATTGGATGCGCTCCGGTTTTGACATGTCGCCCGAAATGTAAAGCATATCGCCGGCACCGAGAAGCGTCTCCGCTCCGCCGGTATCCAAAATCGTGCGCGAATCAATCTGTGAAGAGACCTGAAGCGCGATTCGAGCGGGAATATTGGCCTTAATAAGACCGGTGATGACATCAACGCTCGGACGCTGGGTGGATAAAATGAGATGAAGGCCCACCCCCCGCGCCATTTGCGCCAGACGCACCACGCCGGCCTCAAGCTCCCTAGGATAGGTTGACATAATGTCGGCCAGCTCATCAATGACGATGACGATATAAGGCATTCGCTCGGGCAGTTCTACGAATTCGTCGCTTACTTTTTTATTTTTGTGTTTTGAATAAGCCGGGAAGACGATATTGGAATGATACGATTCTATGTCGCGCACGGATTCAGTTTCTAATATGTCATAACGGCGCTCCATTTCTTTAGCCGCCCACTTAAGCGCCAGAATCGCTTTCTTAGCGTCGGTTATAACAGGAGTGAGAAGATGGGGGATTCGGTTATAAAGCGTCAGCTCGACACGCTTAGGGTCTATCATGATGAAGCGAAGGTCTTCCGGAGAATTGCGGTATATGAGCGAGTTGATGATGGCATGTATGGTAACCGATTTCCCAGAACCAGTTGCCCCGGCGATTAAAAGGTGCGGCATCTTTCCCAAGTTGGCAAAAATTGATTTACCGGAAACGCTTCGTCCCAAAGTAAGCATCAGCGGCCTGGTAGCACCCGTGAATTTTTCATCGGAAAAAAGCGTCGCCAGTCCCACTGTTGCTCTCACTGTGTTTGGAATTTCAACGCCGACCAGGGATTTGCCCGGAATCGGCGCTTCTATGCGAAGAGGGTGGGCGGCAAGCGCTAGCGAAAGATCATTTTTGAGTCCGACAATCCGCGAAAGTTTTATTCCCTCGGCGGGTTTAAGGGCATAACGAGTGACGGTCGGGCCGATTGATACTTCATCCATTTCCACATCAATGCCAAAATTCTGAAGTGTGCGTTTTATAATGTTGGCGTTGGTCTTGATGTCGCCGACATCGGGCTTGCCTCTGTCAGTCTCAAATATAGAAAGCGGCGGGGGAGCGTAATTGGCAAATCTGCGGATGTCTTTTAATCCCTTGGGACTTATCAGGATTTCTTCTTCTTTTTCATTTTTCTTTGAGGCGATACCAAGAACTTTAGCGACGGACGATTCTTCTTTTTTACCGTCGTCTCCGTTTTGGGTAGCGCCGTTTACTACCAAGGGAGTGATTTCCGTTTCGCTATCATTTTCTTTTGCATCTCTTTTGCCCAAAAATCGCCTCCAGAAAAAAAATAATTCTTTGCTGGGACGGGCATCAAATATTACCAAAAAGGAAATTAAAAGAAGACCTATAAGTGCCACCAAGCTCACATAGACATCAAAAAGCAAGATGAGCGGATACGACACAAGTCCGCCGATGATTCCGCCAGCGTCCCCCGGAAGAGTTATATCAATGATTCCCAATCCCGATATAAGGAAAAGAATAGACCCAAGTATATGGGCTAGAGCTAGAGCGGGGCGAACCCCGCGCACAAAAGAAATTGCAAGCATGAGAGAGAGCGTCGGGAGAAGGTAATAACCGACCCCAAAAAAAAGCGTCAAGTATTCAAATAGAGTGTTCCCGGCGGGTCCTGATTTACCAAGAGAGGCAAGCACAAAAAGGATAGCAAGAATAAAGAATATAATTGCCAAGACCGCATGCACCGTATCTTCCTTAAGCCCCGGGTTTAGTTTTCCTATGCGAGAGAACAAATTTATTTCGTCCCTTTTCCCATTCTTTTTAGCCATAATTTAGTAAAGTATAACACAGAGAAAATTATATTTTTTACTCTTTTTGTTGATATTTCAATATTATTTGTTAATTGTTTCCCTCTAATTCCTAATTCCTAATCAACTACCAACTACCCTAACCCTTCCCCTCTTTTGACTTTCCCAATGTCCCATATATAATGGACATAATTTTTTCTCACAAACTTTATAAAGGACACATGGACAACAAAAAGGACAATTCTGATGTTAAAGGACAACAAAAAGAAGCCGTTGTTAACAACTCTTTAGTTAATCTTTTTGATGTTGATTCAATTATAAAAAAGACCCAAAAGATATCAACTGCAACATATCTTCTGACAGAGCACATTGAAGTAAGCGACCCGGTTCGCGGCCGTACGCGCGAATGCGCCATTATTATTTTAAAGGACATATATGCGTCTTCCCATGGGAGCGCTCACAAGGATAAACGCGATCGACTGACTCGGCTGGCCCAAATGATTGAAGAGATGATTGTCCTTTTTGAAATCATGTTGCTTGCCAAAATGGTTTCGGAAAACAATCACGCCATTATGCGCCAAGAACTTGTCTCTCTAAAAGAAATGACGCTTAAAGGAGGTATGGCATTAGACAGCCATATAGTATTTCCCGAAAAGCTTTTTGAAGAATTGGAAATATCGCTTAAAAAAAGGGACAATATTTTGATAGGAGAAGAGGGAGGTATCCATAAAGGACAAAACGATAATGTCCTTTATGGGCGCAGTAGCCGTTCCTCTGTCGGACATGCGATGTCCGACAAGGGGGGTCCAAGCGAGAACAAAGGAAATCGCCGTCTCCACATATTGAAATTAATCAGAAAAAACAAGGATTTGGGCATAAAAAATATATATAACTCGTTTACCGGGGTAAGCGAAAAGACCATTCAAAGAGAGCTTACAAAGATGGTTAATGACAAGGTTATTGTAAGAAAAGGCGATAAACGCTGGAGCAGATATTCGCTGGCCTAGGGGTTCCCCCCTGTTTTCCTTTTCTCTTCCCCGTTGTCGGTAGTTGGTTGTTGGTACCCCTTCCAATTATTGACTTGAATAGTTACTTATGCGAAGATAACCCTACGCGATAAAGGCGTAAAAGGTGCTTTCAATGCCGCTCGGACGCTGTGTGAGTGATTACACTCCCACGCGCTCCTCGCTCGTTGAAATGACCATGAAATTACAAGCTTTTTTTAAAAAGCTTGTCCCGTGGTTATCCACATATAGCGTTTTAGGGAGAATCCCTAAATGCTATATAATGTACCCAGTTAGCATAAAGCGTTTCGCGCATTATGTTATACTGTTTTTAGGCTAAAACAATTTCTATGTAGGAAATTGTTCGCCCTAGGGCGACGGGTACACCCGGGCTAGCCCGAACATTTGCTTCGCAAATGTTTTAGGGTCATTTTCCTAACATTTTTTGTGTTAGAAAATAGTGTGTAAGTCGGTTTCACTAGTCGGGTGAGCCGGAAGACACAGGAGAGCTCGTTGACAACAGAATAACGAAACAGTATCAGTTTTTTCCGAATGGTTTCCATGTATAAAGTTAGAGAGACGATAGTTATCAGTCAGCACTGAGGCCAGCAATCGAGCGTGAGCGAGGGAGTACTGAGCTCAACAGAGCGAATGTGTAGGCCGAATGTGTTCCAATTTTGTCAGCTAATTCTCCGCTTAAGGGCGGAGGGTAAGTTTGTAATATCACACGGCGAGTTAGCGATGTCGAAGCTAATGATTAAGTTGTGTGGTGTTCCGTTTCCATATAACAGTGGTTACGGAATTAAAGTTAGTTATTAAATAAAAATTATGAGTATAACGCAATCAAAAGTAACAGGATTGCTTGTGTTCGTAGCTGTGCTGGCTATTGCAATGTTTGCATTAGTGGCTCTGGCTCCGACCGTACAAGCAGCCACCTTTTCGACCAACCTCAAGCAAGGAAGCACTGGTAGCGATGTGATGGAGCTACAAAAAGCTCTTAACACAAACGCGGCTACACAGGTTTCCACTTCTGGCGCGGGTTCTCCGGGAAGCGAGTCAAGCTACTTTGGCGCAAAAACCAAGGCGGCGGTGATTAAATTCCAGGAGCTCTACGCATCAGAAATTCTTGCTCCGATTGGTCTCACATCGGGAACAGGCTTCGTGGGAGCTATGACCAGAGCAAAATTGAATGCTATGGGTGGCGGAACCACAGGCTCTACTTCTACGGTGCCGGGTTGTACATCAACTGCCGGCTTTAGCCCAACAACGGGTCAGAAGTGCGATAGCACAGTTACGACAGTTCCAGTAGCAGGTGGAGCTCTTTCAGTATTAGGAGCGACACAGCCGGCTAACGGCCTCTTGGTTCAGAGCGCATCACGCGTTCCGTTCACCAGAGTTACCCTTACAGCAGGTTCAAACGATGTAACTGTAACCGGCATCACGGTTGAGCGCGGAGGCGCCGCAGTTGATTCTGTTTTCTCGGGAGTAGTTCTCTTGGATGAAGACGGCTCGCAACTCGGTATTGCCAAGACCTTCAATTCAAATCACCAGGCAATAGTCGGTGACGCGTTCACGGTTAAGGCCGGGACTTCAAAGACAATGACAATCGCAGGTAACTCGGCGGCTGACAATAGTACGAAAGCAGGCCAAGTTGTTGCTATTAATGTCATCGCAGTAAACACCAGTGGCACTGTGTCAGGTTCGCTCCCAATCTCGGGCGCGATGCACACAGTCAACTCTTCGCTCACTATAGGTACAGTGACGAATGCGGTTTCGTCTTTTGACCCAAATTCAACACAGTCCAAAGAAATCGGCACGACGAATTTCAAGTTCGCTGGTATCCGCATAACAGCCGGTTCAGCAGAACAAATTCGCCTAAAGTCAATTCGTTGGAACCAAGTTGGTTCAGTTGGCTCGGGTGACCTTGCCAATATGAAGACTTATTTTGACGGTGTGGCCTACGATGCAGTCGCATCAGCAGACGGCAAATACTACACATCCCTCTTCGGTTCGGGCATCGTTATTGACAAAGGTCTCGGTAAGGATATTTATATCCAGGGAGATATTGTCGGTTCCGGGGCCGCAGGACGCACAGTCGAGTTTGACATCTACAAGAATACCGATGTCTATATGACTGGCGAAACCTATGGTTATGGAATAACGCCTCCAGTAGGTTCAGGCACAGCTAGCACTGCAACTTCAGAATTCCTAGCCGGGACCCCTTGGTTTAGTGGTTCCCGTCAGGATGTTTCAGCAGGTTCGGTAACCACGGTTTCAAAGGCAACGACAGTTGCCGCGCAGAACATCGCGGTTAATGTTCCTGGCCAAATACTCGGCGGATATGAAATTGACCTCAAAGGTGAGCCGATTTCTATTCAGTCGCATGTATTCACTGTTGCTTCAACCACTCCATCTGGAGTTGGAACGGTAGTAAGTGTTCTAACTAGTATTTCTCTCTATGGTCCTAACGGTAATGTTGTTGCAGGTCCGGTTGACGCAGTAGCAGCCACCACTGGCGGTAGCAAAGAACAGACAGTCACTTTCACAGACACAGTAACTTATCCTATTGGTAAGGGTGTCTACACTCTTAAGGGTAAGGTTCCATCCAGCATTGGTAATGGTTCAACTTACATTGTTTCAACCACTCCTTCAACGCAGTGGACGACTGTAACTGGTCAAACGACTGGCAACACAATCAGTCTGTCAACGCTTTCAACCGCGGTGACTATGAACACCATGACGGTTGGGGCAGCTTCATTGGCGATTACAGTTTCCGCTTCACCTTCAGCCCAGACAATCACTTCAGGTACAGGCAAGCTTTTTGCCAACTACCAATTTGATGCCTCGCAGTCAGGTGAGGATGTCAGGTTCTCGTCTATTCCGCTTAGATTTACTTTTGCTGGTAGCGCAGCAGTTACCAGCGCCACGGCTTGTCAGTTATATGACGGCGCAACCCCTCTTAACACCGGTTCAAATGTTGTAAACGCAGCAGGCGCAACCGATGCTAATAACACATTTACACTTGACCAACCGCTCACTGTTACAAAAGGCACAGTGAAAACGATTGCCTTGAAGTGTAATTTGGCTAACACGGCAACCGGCAACACATTCTCATGGGGTATTGCTACAGCTCCGTCAATCACGGTAACTGGAGTAACTTCAGGAAATGATGTTACGGAGACGATAACGGCATCAGTTGGTCCTACACAGACAATTGGCGCAGGAGCTCTCACTGTAACCAAAGATGCTTCAAGTCCTTCGTACGCAGTTGTTGCCGGCGGGACAAGCGGAGTTACTATGGGCTCGCTTAGATTCCACGCTACCAACGAAGCAATCAACCTTACTAAAGTAGCTCTCCAGCTTACAAATGGTGCTTCAAGCTCGCCAGCCAGCTTGGTACAGGTATCACTGTGGGATGGCGCAACGCCAGTTGGTACAGCTACCTTCACAGGTAACAACATAAACGCAACATCGACTATTTCCGCATTCCAAGTTCCTAAAGATGGTGACAAGATTATGACCATCAAGGTTGACCTTGGGGCTATCGGCGTAAGTTCTGCCACAAGCTCGTCTGGAGCACTCGTTGCAGTTGATTACAACGGCACTGATTCAACAGGCACGCAAGGTACAGGTGTTGACTCTGGAACAACAATTTCTCAGGGCTCATCATCTGACACAGCCATGGACGGTGTTCGCGTCATGAAGTCGTATCCAACGGTTGCTAGAATCGCTCTTTCATCTGCAACTCTTATTGCACAAGCTGGGATCGATCTATATCGCTTCTCAGTTACCGCAAATTCATCAGGCGATGTTGCCTTAAACAAAGTGGTTATCAACATAGCTACCTCTTCGGCTTCAACTCCGAATGGTACGACTACAGTTACTAATCTTCTTGTTAAGGCGTACACAGATTCAGGGTTCTCAAGTGTAGTCCCTGGATTCACTGATGGACAAGTTGTAACGACACTCGCGGGTGTTGCCGACGGCAACAATACCGCAGCGTTCTCGTCAGTTCTTACTATTCCTGCCGGTGCCACTCGCTACTTTAGGGTAGTAGGTAGCATTACGCAGGTAGCAGGAACGACTGGCTCTGCAGGTACCGTGACAACCAAGATTTCAGGCGATACGTCTTATCCATCGCTCTCGTCCCTCATGGGCCAGTACGCGACCGGTGTAGGCAACTTTGTTTGGTCTCCGGTGTCTACGACTACGGCAGCAACAACGAACCTCGACTGGACGAACGGATACCAGATTTCTGGTCTTCCTTCGGGCGGTATGGACTCGTTCACGCTGACGAAGTAAACACGAAATTAAGCTAACCTAGTATCTTTTTGGGAGCCGAGCTTCCAACTTGTGAAAAGATACTCAGGTGATTCACTAAAAGTTTTGTTTCTAGAACCAAACTAAATGTGGATAGCTGGCAAAAACCCCTCTTACGAGGGGTTTTTGTTTTTTGTTCATTATCCAATGCAAAGCATTGGCTTAGTGGATAAAAAACAAAAACGGCCGGAGGCGCGGGACCCAGTTAACTGGGACGCCGAGGCGGGTGAGGCGCGAGACCCGCAAGCGCCGCAAGACCTTTTGGATTTTTGTTCCAAAAATCCAAAAGGTGTACTGCTCCTGTAAGGAGAGCGAACGGCCTGTTTTTCTTAGGCCGATTTGTGGGGTTTGTTTTGCCCAATTTCCCCCGAGGTTAAACCTATGGGAGAATTTAAACACTTGGAAGTCGAACTTCCAAGTCGACAAGATTGAACCTTTTCCTCCCACTTGGAGGTTTCGCTTCCAAGTGGGAGGAAAAGAATCTAAACTCCCCTAGGTTGGACCTAAAACACTTGGAAACCTGGTTTCCAAGTTGGTCATAAAATTGCAAATGGCATGCTTTTTAGCTAGAATCTTTTCATGTCTTCGTTTTTTTCTAAACAAATCATCTTTGTATTGGTGTTCATATTAATTGCGGTTGGCGCCATATTTGTTTTGCCGAAAAAGGCCGAAACACCTACAACCATAAAAGAGGTGAAAACGGAGGATGCCACTATAAAAGGAACGGGGGATTTCACCATAGAGCAAATACCTATTGAAAATATTCCTAAGGCACCCTCGCTTGACCGACCAGTCTATTTCAATGCCAATCTGTCGGAAGAGGTTAAGAAAATTTTAACGGATAGAATTTCGGCCGATATTGCGATGCTCAAGAAAAATATTGGCGATATTGAAACTTGGATTCTACTCGGCGCGGATTATAAAGCTGCTGGAGATTACGGCGGCGCGCGACTTGCGTGGGAATATGCAAACGCTATCCGCCCCGCAAATTATGTTTCATTCAGTAATTTAGGAGATTTGTGCCATTTTTATTTAAAAGATTATCCGTGCGCCGAGAAAAATCTTCTTATTTCAATAAAAAATGAACCTGCTTATATCGCTGGGTACCGCGCGCTTTATGATTTATACGCACTGTCATACAAAGAAAAATTCTCTGAAGCTCCAAAGATTCTTTTAAAAGGCCTCGCCGTTAATCCAAAAAGTGTTGATTTGATGATACTTCTGGCGCAGTATTATCGTGATACCGGCGACAAGGGAAACGCGCTTTTGTACTACGACAAAGCCATTGCCCTGCTCACCACGGCGGGCGACACCGCCCGCCTTGAAGCCGTGAAATCCGACCGCACCGCCTTAATCCCACTAACCCCCTAAGGGATGCCTTAGGTATAATAAACACATAAGAATGCCTTAGGTATAAAAAATAATGTTCAATAATTTTCTAAAATTTTTTATCGGCTTCACCCTTCTCATAATTTTGGGCATTAGTGCCCTGGCTTTAACCTCCTACTCTGCCCCGTATCTAAAAGACATCAAAGCCACCATTCTCCAAGCATTCAGTAAATAAAAGCGACTTGGAGATGAAACCCCCAAGTTAGTCAATAATACTTGCGGTTTTTTTGGTGGAGGTATAAAATTAATTTGGGTGGAGATTGTCGTAGGGATGCGACAATTTCTTTTTTGTTGTTTTTAACAGGGGGACCATACATGGACCGTATTGGAATGCATGCGCTTGCGACTTCGGCAGGCAGAATCGCGCAAGGCGTTTCCCGGCGGAAAGCCGAAGAGAAATTCAGGCCACCGCAGCAGCAGGCAATTGGTGGCCTCGATTCAATCGACTTTCTTCCAGTAAGGGGGACTTGGCGGCTTGAAATAGATACGGCTTGCCTTAGGTCGCAGATTGATGAAGTCTCGGCGATCAAGGTGGACACTTTCCATGTTCGCATCTGCAAAGTCTGTTCCAGGGAGCTTTGGCAGATTTTTGTTTCGTTCGGCATCCCTGAGCGTTTGCGTGCGCAGGTAATCGGTCAGGGAACGAGTAAGACCGATTCCAAGGCGGGCGAATTTCTCAAAATTAGACTCGCCACCACTTCCAACAAGGAACTCGGGACCATCGTAGTTCCCAAATCACTTCTTTGCCCCTGTGGCAAAATTGGCAAGGCGGTACTAGGTCAGTTCATCAAGCACTAGTTACCGCAACTCTGAAAAGCCCCGGCCGCGCGCTTCGGGGTTTTTTCTTTGCCATTCTCTGGTATAATAGCCCGCATGGAAAATAATTTTTTACCCAAGCCGCTTCAAAACGAGCAAAATTTATGGAATTTTATTTTTAGCGTTATATTTGCTGTAATCTTACTTCTTATGACTGCGGGGTTGGGCGATATATCCGCCCGTGTTTCCGCCGTGTCCGCCATTGATTTCTTTATTTTGGTGCTTGCCTCGTTCCGTCTGACTCGCTTATTTATTTATGACAAAATTACTCAATTTGTCCGCGACTTCTTTTTGGACATTGAAGAATCCCCAAGAGGGAGTGACACTACTGTAAAAATAAAACCTAGGGCAGGTCCGCGTCGCACTATTGCCGATTTACTTGATTGTCCATGGTGCACCGGCGTCTGGCTTGCCCTCTTTGCCACTTTTTTCTATTTTTACACCCCCTATGCTAAATTTCCACTCCTCGTACTCGCCATCGCCGGTCTGGCTACCCTTTTTCAGCTTTTCGCCAATGCTATAGGATGGAAAGCGGAGAATCTAAAAATGGAAGCGCAGGGAAAAGGTAGAAGTTGACATCTCTGCAGGTTCTCTGTTTTAATGCCCTTGGGAGTTGCTCGATTCCACCTATCTATATTTTGCAGAAGGGGTCAAATGGACTACACGATTAAGCATGCTACGTTCGAAGGGGGCGAGGAGAGGGAGTTCTTCGAGATATTTGAAGGCAAAACACAGATAGCAGTATCCCCGAAGCTTGAGTATGCGGAGCTCCTTATAAGGGGATTGAAAGTAGTTGAATATTTGGAGCGAGACGGAATGTCCTCTGTCGGGGAACTTCTAGCCAAAGTTTCAAGGGCCAACGGGGAATCCCAGGCAGTGATTGGGGAGCTTGAGAATAAGCTCAAAAATATGAAGACCCCGGACGAGTTTTTGAAGGAGCTTTTTGGGGACTAAGTGACCAGCAGATAATCGAGAACCGCCTTGCCCCACTTTTTGCTCGGCGGTTTTTTTCTTGACTTTTAAATAGTTTTTTAATATCTTTGATATGTAAGCCGTAGAGACGATAGGCGGCGCTTCGGCGCCTTAAATAAGTCCCTAAATTTTTCGCTTTGCGAAAAATCGGGCGACCAATCCTTCGGATTGGTTTAGCCTATCCAATGGTCGATTTACCCGTCCCGTTAGGGATTAGGGCTGATTACACGGCTCCATTAGGAGCTTTTATTGTTTGTAGTTTGAGTTTTATTCTTTTGATTTACTAAAGACTAAAAACTATAAACTAACAACTAATTCAAATGGCATTAAAAAAAGAAAAAAAGATAGAAGTAATTGAGACGCTTAAGAAAGCTATTAAAAGCGCAAAGTCGCTTGTGTTCGTGAATTTTCATGGGCTCACGGTGGCCGATGTAACAACGCTTAGAAAGCATCTTGTGAGCTTGGGGATTGGATACAAAGTTTCCAAGAAAACGCTTTTGAAGCGCGCCCTGGAAGACGCCAAGTTTGAAGGAACGATGCCCGCGCTTCCAGGAGAAATAGCGCTGGCGTACGGCGAAGATCTGCTTGCTCCGTCGCGTGAGATTTACAACTTCCATAAAGACCACAGAGAGACGATTAAAATCGCCGGTGGAATTTTTGAAGGTAAATTCTTGGATGCGGAGGCGATGCTTTCCATAGCGATGATTCCTGGAAGAGAAATACTGCTTGGACAATTTGTAAATATTATCAATTCTCCGATTGCGCACTTTGCAGTGATATTGGGACAGATTGCCAGAAAAAAAGAAACAGCAGTAAGTTGATAAGTCAGAAAAGTTGAATAAGTTCGATAAGTTTAGAAAGGGAACTTATTAAACTAAAGCGAAGCGTAACCTATTAAACTAATTAAACTAAAACAATGTCAGATAAATTTAAAAATCTTATAGATGAAATAGACAAAATGTCAGTAATAGACCTTCATGAGCTGGTGAAGACTCTTGAAGAGAAGTTTGGAGTCTCCGCCGCCGCAGTTGCAGCAGCGCCAGCTGTTGGTGCTGCCGTAGCCGAAGAGAAGGATTCATATTCTGTTCATTTGGTTGATGCCGGAGCGCAGAAAATTGCTGTGATGAAAGTGGTGAAAGAAGCGCTCGGGGTAGGTCTTAAAGAGGCCAAAGACCTTGTTGACGGCGTACCGTCGCTTCTTAAGGACGCGGTAAAGAAAGTCGAAGCGGAGGAAATTAAGAAAAAAATAGAAGGTGCTGGTGGTAAAGTAGAGCTAAAGTAACTACTTTGCTTCGTATCTGAAGTCCCGCACCTACCCAGGCCGAGCGCGGGTGCCGAATAGGCACAAACCTTTACGGGCGAAGCGGGAGACTGTATGACCTTATGGTGCTGGGGTAAAACTCAAATAAAAAGAACAAAAAAAGACCCGAAAGGGTCTTTTTTTGTTTGACACAACCAAGGTCTTGAATATACTTCTCTCCAGATAATTACAAGGAGATCTTTGTATGGAACTACCACCACGCGCAATAGTTGCAATTGGGGTAACGCTCTGTCCTCACTGCAAAACCGACAAGACTCCTTATCCAAAAGGAAGAATTGTTGTTGAAGG
>ERZ1292623.500-Hain-H51-01um-R1-500-length-42678-cov-17_pt1 | contig 42678 bp, 44 predicted proteins | sample MGYA00564398_ERZ1292623 | MGnify/ENA primary metagenome ERZ1292623 (study PRJEB36523, sample SAMEA6512633) | groundwater metagenome | collected 2019-01-07 | study: AquaDiva: Metagenomics assemblies of 32 groundwater samples
CAGTGAACTCGATGATTAAAAGAAACCTCGGATCTTTCTTGCGAGCCAAGACATATTGGTCTCAATGTCGAGAAATGATGCTTCGGTTATTCACTCACAATGTTATGGTTGTGCGGTAATTGGGTGTTTTCTACAGAGCATGGCTGTCCCCAATTTATCTAGCTTGTCTTCTCTCTCTGGTAAGACCACCACAGGAAAGAGGATAAATGTAAAAAACGCTTTACAAAATATTCCACTTTTTACGCCTTTCAATCTGGGTGTTGTTACAACATCTTCTACTGCTGAGATAACTTTTAAAGACAATACTTTTACTGAAACTAATATACATGTTGTGCGCAAGATTGGTAGATACGGAATATGGTCCCAGATTGCGAGCTTACCTCCATATTCAGGTGCCAATATAAATAAATGGACTGACAGAGGGTTAAGTTTAGGTAAGTTGTATTGCTATAAACTACGTGCATATAATGGTGTCGGATATTCTCCATATTCAAACGAAATATGTAAGATTACGAAAAAGGGACTAATAGATTCATATTAATATTAATTGCACTCTAAAAGATTGGACTTTGTTTCAGGACTTTTTTGTAGTATAATTAAACCAATTAATAATAAATAATCAAAGATAATAATTTTATGGCAAAAAGAGGCACAACACTTAGTCCAAAGAATAAGTCTAGACGTTCTCATAAGACCAAGAAGCGATTGGCGGTCAAACACCTAATGTTGGCAAAAAAAGCAGCAAAAAAGAAAAAGAGATAAAATCTTTGTTTTTTAAGTTTGTATTATGAAATTAATATATAGATTTTTCGACAAGCTAGAGGATAAAATAAGAGCTCGTTTGAGTCACTATCCGGTGCTTTATGCTTTTTTAGGAGGTATAGGTCTTGTGGTTTTTTGGCGTGGGGTGTGGCATACAGCGGATTTTTTGATGCAGGTATTCTTCTCTTATCAGCAGAATACATCTGTGGACCTCGGAGCTTTGCCATGGTGGGACGGACCTCTTTCTATGGTGGTGGGTGGAGTGTTGCTCCTTTCCACAGGTCTCTTTGTCTTTGGCTTCATAGGCAATGAAATGATAGTGAGTGGTTTGAGAGGTGAAAAGAAACTAACCGAAAAGACAGAAGAAGAAGTAAAACTTGAAACCGGCATGATAAATGAAATCAAAAAAGAAGTCAGTGAAATATCCGACGACCTTGCAGAGATAAAGAGGAATTTAGAAAAGGTCAATAATCCCAAAGTTTAATTCCCTGTCTATTATTATTTTAATAATTTAATTCAAATAAAAATATGGAAAGCATAAAAGAAAGTCTAAAGAGCAGAGGTGTGGGGATCGTCGCTTTATCCGTGGTGTTTTTCTCGCTTTTGTTTTTTCTTGCGGCTGGCAGATTCTCTGGACAGGGTTCGTTTGTAGAGGTGAAAGGTCTATCAGAGAGGATCGTAAAAGCAGACACGGCGATCTGGTCTATGAATTTCGAGGTAAAGTCCAACGATGTGGATGCGCTATATTCCCAAGTTGAAAAAAATATCTCTACCGTTAAATCCTTTTTGAAAGAAAAAGGTTTTGAAGAGAGCGAGGTCAATGTGGCTCCTGTCAATGTGTATCAAGATACTTATCGCGAAGCATTATTTAGATACAATTCAAATACTCAGCTATCTCTCTACACGAAAAAAGTAGATCTAGTGAAAGTTGCATCAAAAGACACTTTGGCGCTGGCGAAAAAGGGGATAGTGATGAGTCAGAATTATATTTCTTTTGAGTTTACAAATATAAACAGCATCAAGCCCGAGATGCTCGATGAAGCCATTAAGAATGCAAAAGACACCGCTTCTCGTATTGCAAACGACTCCGGCGCGAGTTTGGGCAAAGTATCCCGTGGCAACCAAGGTGTCTTTGATATCACAAACAAAGACCCCGGCTCGCCTGAATACAAAAAAATCCGCTTGGTTTCGACTTTGAGATTCTTGTTGAAGTAATAATTTAAGTAATTTGTTTTTTATAGCTGATTCTGCCATAATTTTATTAAATGAATACGGAATCCAGAAACTGTCAGAACTGTAAACAAAGCTTCGCCATAGCACCCGAAGACTTCTCTTTTTATGAAAAAATAAAAGTCCCTCCACCTACTTTTTGTCCGGAGTGTCGTCTGGTACGCAGGATGATCGCTACCAATGAGAGGATTTTATACAAAAGAAAATGCGATCTGACAGGTAAGGATATTTTTAGTATGTATGATGCAGGCACTGTTTTTCCTGTGTACGATATAGATGCTTGGCATTCGGATTCTTGGGATCCGTATTCGTATGGAATGGATTTTGATCCATCGCGACCTTTCTTTGAGCAGTTTTTAGAACTTCAAAACAAAGTGCCTAGGATGTCTCTCGTCAGGCAGATGGACTCAGTAAACAGTCCTTTTACACATAGAGTGACAGGCCCGAAAAATTCCTATATGGTTTTCAGAACTACCTATCCGGAAGATTGCTTGTATATTTACAATGCCAATTTCCCGAGAAATTGTTGTGACTGCTCTTGGTTGATAAATTCCGAATTATGTTACGAATGTGTTAATTGTCAGAGTTCTTATAATTTGCGTTTTAGTGTTGATAGCAACGATTGCCGAGATTCTAGTTTTTTGTACGGTTGCAGAAATTGCAGTAATTGCGTCGGATGTGTCAATTTCGTAAATAGAAATTATTGTATTTGGAATGAACAATACACTAAAGAAAGATATTTTGAAAAATTAAAAGAACTCAAGCTAAACTCGCATTCGAGTATAGAAAAGACAAAAAAGGATTTTGAAGAATTTAGAAAAAAGTTTCCACAGAAGGGGGTAAATGCTATAAAGTCCACAAATGTTTCAGGCAACTGGCTGACAAATTGCGCAAATGTAAACAAATCCTATAATTGCGAAGATGTAAAAGACGGGCGGTATCTGCTGATGGTTTTCAAGGCGCAGGATTGTATGGATTATTTTGAATGGGGAAACAAAGCCGAGCTGATATATGAATCCGCGAATTGCGGGCTTGACATTTCCAGACTTTTCTTTTGTTTGCAATGTTGGATGGGAGCTTCGGATTTGTATTATTGCAACACTTGTCCAGGAGCGAGGAATTGTTTTGGATGCGTGGGACTCAAAAAAGGTGAGTACGCAATACTAAATAAAAAATATTCAAAAGAAGAATATGAGAAACTAAAAGAAGCAATAATACAGCAGATGAAAGATATGCCGTATTATGATGGTGATATTGAATATAAATTTGGCGAGAATTTCCCAAATTCTTTTTCCGATTTTGCTTACAATGAAACCGGCGCATATGAGTATTATCCTATGACAAAAGAGGAGGCGTTGAAGAAGGGTTATAGGTGGAAAGACAGAGAAAAGAAGAATTATCAAATTACAAAAAAATCGGAAGATTTGCCGGACACTATAGCTCTAGTAGATGATTCGATATTAAATGAAGTAATAGAGTGCGGAGAAAAAGATCGTCCTTATTCGGTAGGGGCGTATCGAATAACGCCGAACGAACTAGCGTTTTACAGGAGGATGGATTTACCTTTGCCACGAGTATGTTTCGATGTGCGTCATATGAACAGATTCCATAAGAGACCAAAACTTGAACTTCAACACAGAAACTGTTCAAAATGTGGAATAGGCGTGGAGACGGTATATGATGAAAAAGATTATCCGATAATTTACTGCGAAAAATGTTATCAGCAAGAGGTGTATTAAAAGAAAAAAGATACATGATACATCTTCTGCCATGACAGAGAATGTATCATCGAGATATTTATGCAAAAAGAAAACAAGATACATTCGCAAAGCTCAGTAGCTACGATTTGCCAAAATTGCAATCAAAGTCTTGTCATTGAACCGGAAGATTTTGTTTTTTATGAAAAAATAAAAGTCCCTCCACCTACTTTTTGTCCGGAGTGCAGGATGCAAAGAAGATTTCTATTTAGAAACAACAGAGTGCTGTACAGGCGTGAGTGTGGCATGTGTCACAAGAAAATACTTACTAATCACAATAGCGAAGGATCTTTCACTGTTTTTTGTCACGACTGCTGGCTCGGAGACAAATGGGACCCGATGACTTATGGCAGAGATTATGATTTCTCAAAAACATTCTTTGAACAATGGCGAGAAGTGAGAGAAAAAGTGCCGAGGATAAATCTTTATCAAACCAATTTTGTGAATAGCGAGTACTGCAATTATGGCATGGACATGAAAGAATGCTACTTGTTTTTTGGAGGAGTAAACAGTGAGAGAGTTTATTTTGCAAATCAAATTATAGACTCCAAGGATTCTTTCGATATTGATTTTTCTGAAAAGATAGAATACAGTTACGAACTTTTTGAGTGCGCCAAAACAAACAAGCTATTTTTTAGTCATCATTCTCAGGATTGTGTGGACAGCTATTACTTGATTGATTGCAAGAATTGCCTAAATTGTTTTGGATGCGTTGGGTTAATAAACAAACAATATCATATATGGAACAAGCCTTATTCCAAAGAAGAATACAAAAGTGTCATAGATAAAATAGGTCTAGGGAGTTACAAAAATCATTTGGAATTTTTGGAAAAATTGCGAGAGCTCGGCAAGAGCGTGCCTTATCGCTATGCTCGCATTTACAAATCAGTGGATTCGACAGGCGATGATTTGATAGAAATGAAAAATTCTAAAGATTCGTATAGTTCCAGACAGGCTGAAGATTCCAGATATTTATTTTTTGTGCGTGGACAAAAAACAGATTGCTATGATGTAATGTTTGTGGCATCCAATGCTGAGATGTTATACGAGATGACCAGTGGTTTTGGCGGAGCGGATTGTTCTTTTGGTATCAGAAATCTTTTCGACCAAAGCGCTAGGTATAGCGAAGATTGCCAAGACTGCTCGAATATTTTTGGCTGCGAGGGTTTGAAGAAAAAACATTACTGTATTTTAAACAAGCAATACACCAAGGAACAGTACGAAGAATTGGTACCGAAGATAATACAGCACATGAATGACATGCCCTATGTGGACAAAAAGGGCAGGGTGTATAAATACGGAGAATTTTTCCCAAGTGAACTTTCTCCGTTTTGTTATAACGAGAGCATAGCACAAGAATATTTTCCTCTGTCTAAGGAAGAAATATTAGAGAAAGGTTTTGCTTGGAAGGAAACAGAAGACAGAAATTATAAGATAGATATAGAAAATGCAAATATTCCAGATGATATAAAAGATGTGGGCGAAGATATTTTAAATAAAGTCATTGCTTGCGGACATGGTGGCAAATGCAAGGATCAATGCACCGAGGCCTTCAAGATACTCGCTGAAGAATTGAAATTCTATAAAAGGATGAATTTGCCCTTACCCAGACTTTGTCCAAATTGTAGGCATTATGAAAGACTGAAACAAAGAAATCCAATGAAGCTCTGGCATCGAAAATGCATGAAAGATGGATGCGAAAACGAATTTGAGACTACTTACGCGCCAGAAAGGCCTGAAATAGTGTATTGCGAGCGGTGTTATCAGCAGGAGGTTTATTAGTAAAATTAGTTTATAATATAAGTATTATTAGTAATAGATAGTAAACTATGAAAATAAATTTATTAGGTAAAAATATTGAATTAACTGATGCATTAAAGGATTATGCGGAAAAGAAGGTAGGTGATTTAGAGAAGTTTATCTCCTCAATGGAGACTTCCGATGGGGAAGTGGTGGTGAGTTTTGAGCTTGGCAGGAGCACTGAACACCATAAATCCGGAAGTGTTTTTCATTCCGATTGTCATATCACTATTAACGGCAAAGACTTTTATGCAGAATCTGATAAAGAAGATTTGTATCAAGCAATAGATGAAATAAAAGAAAATTTGTATGAAGATATCAGGAGGTACAAAGAACGCAGGAATACACTATTTATCCGTGGAGCGCGAAGTGTCAAAAAAATGTTGAAAGGTTTGTCAAAAAGGAACCCTTTTACTTCAAAATATTAAATGCAAAGCGAATTTAAAAGTTGTCAAAATTGTAAACAGGAATTCATAATAGAGCCGGAGGATTTTGTCTTTTATGGCAAGATGCAGGTTCCACCGCCGACTTGGTGTCCGGACTGTAGAGCGATGAGGCGTATGATTTGGAGAAATGAGAGATCACTTTATCACAACAAGTGCGCTTTTTCTGGCAAGAACTTGATATCTATGTTTTCTCCAGAAACAAAGCTGACTGTCTATGACAGAGATATTTGGTGGAGTGACAAATGGGATGCCACAGAATATGGAATAGATTATGATCCATCAAAAACATTTTTTGCGCAGTGGCGTGAACTTTTTTCTCGTGTGCCGTTGGCGAACCTTGGTAATTCTAATGTCGTAAATAGCGACTATGGCAATCATCTTACGGATTGCAAAAATTGTTATCTCTCTTATGCTTGTTTTAAAAATGAGAATTTGCATTATTCTCAAGGCTCTTTGCGTTCAAAAGATAGTATGGATTTGTGCGATGTGATGGATATGGAATTTTGTTATGAAGATCAGCTTTGCGCTAAAAATTATAAGTTGTTTTGGGGTTTTGAAAGTGATGATTGTATGGACTCAATGTTTTTATATTCCTGCGCTAATTTACAACATTGTCTCGGATGTGTGAATTTGCGTCATCAGAATTATTGCATTTTTAATCAGCAGTACACTAAAGAAGAATATGAAAAAAGACTCAAAGAATACGATTTGGGTAGTTATAAAAATTTCTTAAAATTTAGGCAAGAATTTACAAAATTTATCGAAGATAAACCAAGACGTTTTGCTTTGATAATAAAATCACAAAATGTTACAGGTGATAATATTAACAATTCAAAAGATTGTGACCATATTTTTATAGTATATGGCAATCTGGAAAACTCAAAATACGCTATTCGTACGGTAGATATGCGTGATGGGTATGATGGATATGGTATGGGCGCAGGTGGGGAATTTCTGTATGAAGGGTTGGATTTTGGGGTAGATAGCGCACGTAATGCTTTTGGAATATTAAACCATAGGAGCATGGATACATATTATACATATATGTGTTATAGCTCTAAAAATCTGTTTGGTTGTGTGGGAGTGCGTAGCAAGCAGCATTGTATTTTAAACAAGCAATACAGCAAAGAAGAATATGAAAAATTGGTTGAAAGGATAAAGCAAGACATGGAGGCGAATCCGTATGTAGATAAAAAGGGCAGAGTGTATAAATATGGAGAATTTTTTCCAAGTGAACTCTCACCTTTTTATTACAACGAAAGTATCGCAGAGGATTATTATCCAATATCTAAAGAACAAGCAGACAAATATGGTTTTGCTTGGAAAGAAAAGAGCAAGAGAGAATATGATATAGAAATAAAATCAGAAGATTTGCCAGATCATATCAAAGATGTAGATGACAGTATTGTAGGCAAAGTGATAGAATGCGCACATAGGGGAGAGTGTGAACAACAATGCACCGAGGCATTTAAAATCCGCGCGGATGAATTAACTTTTTATAAAACAAACAATATAGCTCTGCCTAGGCTCTGTCCAAACTGCAGACATTATGAACGCTTAGCACAGAGGAATCCATTGCATCTCTGGCACAGATCTTGTATGTGCAAAAAAGAAAATCACGAACATAAAGGCAAATGCACTAACGAATTTGAAACAAGCTATGCGCCAGAAAGACCAGAGATAGTGTATTGCGAAAAGTGTTATCAAAAAGAAGTTTATTAAAATAATTATTAATAATTAACATTATAAATATATGAGTGCAGAAGCACCAAAAGTAGTAGTAGAAGAAGAAGACAATGAAGAACCTACTGTGATTGATGATGGTGAAGGAGAGCCTAAGATAGCTACAGAAGAAGAAATCAACGCAACGCTACTAGAAATTGATAAAAAAGGTATTACCCAGGTGTAACAGAATTAACCTTTTTATATTCCACCTCTTTTTTTCCTTCTGGAATAATTTTCTTGATTATAAATTTGCTATTTTCTAGACTAGCGTCGGTGATGATGTTCCTCTTGCCGTCTTTTATAAAATATGTGCGAGGCCAGTGCGCATAGGCGCGGAATTTGTTGTAGATTGTTGTTGCGTCGTCATCTAAATTTATTAAACCATCTTCTTTTTTTATTTTTTTGCAGTATGTTGATAGCTCTTCATTTTGAGATACTGGAATTATTTTTCCTGCCATCAAGTCTGGTAAAATTTTTACTAAAAGCTCACCGCCTATATTGATCAATCTTTTGCGTAGTCCTGGAGCAGTCTCATCCTTTCCAATTGCAGTTTCCTCTACTACTAATATTGGGCCCGAATCCATTTTGTATGCCATTTGTTGTATTGCGACTCCTGTTTCATTTTCACCATTTAATATTGCGGACTCTACAGGGGAGGCGCCACGGTATTTGGGTAATAATGAATAATGTATGTTGATAGAACCGAGCCTAGGCAGGTTTAAGATATTTCCTGATATTATTTTGCCGTAAGCGACGACTATGGAGAGGTCAGGGTTTGGATCTTTTGCTTTTAGGGTATTTACAAATTCTTCATTCAGCTTTTCGGGTTGTAAGTAGGGGATATTGTTTGATATCGCCCACAATTTTGTCGGTGAAGGCGTGACAAGCATTTTGCGCCCCTCAGGCTTATCCGTGTTCGTTATAATCAAAGCAGGTAAAAAACCATGCTGTTTCAGTATCTCAAGTGTTTCCGAGGCGACATCTGGTGTGCCCCAAAAGATAAAATTGATCTTGTTATTGGCTTTGTTTTGCATTTATATTGTATAATAACACTAATTTCTAAAATATAAACTACAAAATTGTATTTCAGAAAAATTACAAAATAATAATATTTTTATGGAAATAAATTATTGGGCAGTTTTGGTTTGTGGAGTTTTGGCTATGGGTTTGGGTGCGCTGTGGTATGGACCACTTTTTGGTAAAAAATGGATGGAGATAGTGGGCGCAAATGCGAGCGATATGGTGGCTCGCGCAGAAATGCAGAAAAATGTTTGGAAGCTCTATGTTACAAATTTTGTTCTGGTTCTGTTCCAAGCATGGGTACTGGCTTATTATATAGGGGGTTGGACTGATGCCTCTGGTGTTACAAACGCTCTTTGGATATGGGCAGGGTTTATAATGCCGACAATTGCAGCAGGCGCAATGTGGAATAACGATAACGCAAAAGTATCTTGGTCTAGATTTTTGATCCAATCTGGTTACCAATTAGTGATCTTCGTAATCTTTGGATTGGTTCTTGGTGCCTGGAGGTAATTCCTCTTTCAAATCTTTAGCGTGATCTATAAAAAGTATGCCTTTTAGATGGTCTGTTTCGTGTTGGAATATTTGCGCCAGAAGTCCGGAAGCGCCTCGCTGAAACTTTTCACCTTTTTCATTGTAGGCGGTGATCATGGCTTTTTTTGATCTATGAGTTTTGCCGTAGAGCCATCTGACGGAGAGGCACCCCTCGGGCAGCCATTCTTTGTCGCGCGAGAGTTTGGAAATCTTGGGGTTTATAAATACGACATCTTTTTCTTTTTTCTCTATCTTTACTACGTCGTCTGCTTTTTTTTCGCCGGAAAATCTTTCATTTCTATTTGCTATAAATTCCTTACTGAATACCTTTCCAGAAATCAGAAATATAGAAAGCGAATAACCTATCTGTGGCGCAGCTATGGCAACACCGTCTTCTTGGCTTTTGAGAGCAGAAGACATTTCTTTCAACACTTTTTTTATTTTAGAACTCGTGATTTCTCCGATAAGCACTTCTTTTGCTTTTTGACGCAAGACTTTATTTTCTTTTTGAACTATTTTTATCATGCTTTTCTGATTCTAGAGAAAGATCATTTATTTATTTCTTTCAGGTATTCTAGGAGTTTCTTTAGCTTTACGGTTTCTTGAGATCTGTTTGACATATCTCGCACAATAACAGAATCATCGAGTGCTTCTTTTACTCCAAAAATCAACGCATAAGGGACATTTAGCTTTTCAGCTATCGCGAGCTGTGAGCCAAGGCTGTCTTTTGAAAGAGATTGAGCTATAGGAATGTGCGCCTTGCGCAATATCTCTATGATATTAATACTCTTTAATTTTGCTTCACTGCCGAGTTGAATAAAATATATTTTTGGTTTCTTTATTATCCGAGGGGAAAGTTTTTTGTACCATGGAGATGCTACGATTCTATCCACTCCTATAGAAAATCCTGCAGCAGGAACATCTTTTTTGCTACCTATTTGTTTGGCAAGATAATCATACCTACCTCCTCCAGCGAGCGTGAGTGGTGTGCCCTCTTCTGTTTTGTTTTGTTCTATGATTTCAAAAACAGTGCGAGTGTAGTAAGAGAGCCCACGGACTAGATTTTTGTTTATGGTATATCTAATACCCATTTCTTCTAGGTATTCAAGCACTTCCTTGAAATGTTTTTTGCAAGATGTACACAAAAAACTTATAGAATCCGGAGCACCCTCATTTATTTCTTTTGTTTTTTCTTCTTTTGAATCTAGAATTCTAAGAGGATTGGTTTTTAGTCTTTCTCGATCAATAGGGGCAAGTGTGCTCAAGTGTTTACGGTAATAGCTGGAAAGTTCTTTTATGTATATGCCACGGCATTCTTTATCACCAATAGAATTTATATCAACAGAAAGATTTTCTGCGCCGGCCTCTTCAAGTATGCTCATGCATACCTTTATCAAAAGCGCATCGACAATGCTCTTGTCACTACCTAAGGTATCCAAGTCAAACTGATAAAACTGTCTATACCTTCCACGTTGAGGGTTGTCATGTCTGAAGACTGGTCCATACTGGTAAAACATTACTGGTTGAGGCATATTTTGCATACCATTTTCTATATATGAACGCATAAGCGGGGCAGTGTGTTCTGGTCTAAGAGAGAGACTATCTCCACCTTTTGTTTTCAGTGTGTACATCTCTTTGTCTACTATGTCTGTCCCTTCTCCAATACTAGAAGTGAAGACTTCGGTGTGCTCTAACATTGGTGTTTCTATCGGTTTGAATCCATAATATACTGCGACTTCTTGAGCTTTTTCAAAAAATCCCTGAAAGTTGTAGTAGTCTTCGTTTATAATATCGCGCATGCCTTTGGCTGTGCTGAAATTTTTATTTTTAGTATTTGTGTTTGATTTTGCTTTAGACATATTATTTATTTTATTCACTTATCGTATTTATAATTTCCCGGGAAGGTTTCCATTTTAGAAAATGGCAATAGTCTTACAAAGGGTCTTCCAATGATGAGTTTTCTGTTAACTGCGCCCCAGTATCTGGAGTCCGAGCTTGCAGATCTATTGTCTCCCATTACGAAATATTCATCTGCTTTTAGTTCGAAATGTGTTTCGCTGTTTGCGTGATTTTTTACATATTCTTGAGACAGAACGAAACCATCTGGATTTTCTTCGTTCTTTATGATAACTATGTCACCTTTGATATCAACGGTTTCATTGGGGAGTCCTATAATTCTTTTTATAAAAAACTTTTTTGTGTCGTTGGGATATTTGAAGACTATAACTTGACCTCTTTTCGGTTCAGAGAATCTGTATGATATCTCATCTATGATCAGGTATTGTGCGTCTTCAAAAGTAGGAATCATTGAGGATCCAGATACGACAAAAGGTTGTGCGACAAGGGTACGCACAGGAATAACAATAGCGATCGCGATAAGTGCAAAGCGCACGATTTCCCAGAACGATTGCTTGCCGGATTGTTCTTTCTCCATTTATTTCCATTCTATCACAAAAACACCTTGACGCAAAGCTGTATATATTTTATAAATACTTATTTGTTTTTTTCCGCGTTATTTTGTTATAATGAGCTCAATGAAAAAAGACAGAATGTTGGTATTCAGTTTGGGTAGCAACGAATCTCTCTCCAAAGAAATTTCCAAGATTCTGAAAATTCCTCTCGGTAAAATAGATTTACATAATTTCTCTGATGGCGAACAACACATACAAATACATGAGCATTGCAGAGACGCTCATATCTTTCTTATACAATCCACCAATCAGCCCGATTCAAACTTTACGCGTCTTGCTTTGGCGGTGGATGCCGCGCGCCGAGCTTCAGCTAGAGAAATATCTGTGGTCATACCATATTTTGGTTACGCAAGACAAGAAAGAATGTCCATGCCTCGCACTCCAATATCTGCCAGGGTCTTTGCCACTATTTTGGAGACTTTAGGAGTAAACAGGGTGCTGACCATGGATCTGCACGCACGAGCTATCGAAGGTTTTTTCTTCCGCACCATAGTTGACCATTTGTATGGGAGGGGAGAATTTATAAAAGTCTTGCAAAAAGATCTGAAGAAAGAAATAAAAATGATGACATTGTGGTTGTCGCACCGGACACGGGAGCCGCAAACAATGCAAGACGATTGGGTTCACGTTTACTCCACTATCCAAATCTTGCCATCATAAACAAGAGCCGACCAAAAGCAAATCATGTTTCCGCTATGGAACTCGTCGGTGATGTGAAAGGCAAAATAGCACTCATAGTAGATGATATGACAGACACTTGTGGCACGCTCGTAAAAGCGGCAAATTTACTGAAAGAAAATGGCGCGACAAAGGTATTGGCTGTGATAACTCATGGGATATTTTCTGGCGATGCTCTCGCAAAGGTGGCTGATTCAAATATAGATAGGCTTTATATTTCAAATACCATAGAACATAAAAAATTGCCTAAAAATATCAAAGTTGTTTCTATGGCAGATATATTCGCGCAGATTATAAAAAGAGTGCACGAAGGTAAATCTATCAGTGAAGTCTTTGCGAATAAATAGTTTGTTTTTTTATGATAATATATACAATATGAAGCTAGTAGTATGTTTAGGAAATATTGGTGATGAATACAAAAACAACAGGCACAATACTGGGTTTATTGTGGGTTCTTTGGTTGAAAAGAGACTCGCAGATAAAATGAAAATAAAATTCTTGTATCCAGACAAGATGATGAACAATTCTGGCCGTGTCGTCATGCCTCTGGTCAAAACCCCAAAGGATTTGAAAAATCTAATAGTGATTTACGATGATATGGATTTGCCTTTGGGTAAAATGCGTGTTTCTTTCAATCGTTCCGCTGGCGGACACAATGGTCTGGGCTCTATCATCAAAGCTCTAAAGTCCGAAGAATTTGTGCGGATACGCATCGGCGTGTCGCCTCACACACCCACAGGCAAATTGAAAAAACCCACAGGAGAACAAAAAGTGCTAGATTTTCTGTTAAGTGACTTCAAAAAGCCCGAACTCGAAGAACTCAAAAAACTTTCCAAAAAAGTCTCCGAAGCTGTGGAAACAATTTTTACTGAAGGCAAAGATAAGGCTATGTCTCTATACAACTAATAATATTTTATTATGGAAAAAAAATCGCAAGATTTTGAAAAAATTGAGAACCTTGATGAAATCTATAGAAAGATTTTATTAGATATAGAAAGTAATGAATTAAAAGAAGTGACTCTTCTTTTGGATTTAGACGGTGTTATTATAGATACTGGTAAAGAGATCAAAAATACTGCAACTATGTTTGTTTTGAATATGATGCAAGATTTGAATATTTTTAAACATTCAAAAAATATGTTGAAATATTTAAGCACTATGTATGTATCTGAAGAAACACTGGATGTGTTAAAAAAACTCAAAGAAAAAATAAAGAATGTTTATATTGTCACTGATAGAGTTAAAGGATCATCTTTCTTCTATCCTTTTGTTAGTAAAAAAGAATTAGATGAATTTAAAGAAATTGGTATTGAAACGATGCATAGTTCATTTAAGATGTTTTCTCCCGTAGGTCGTTTCTTGGAGTCTATTGTTAAATACGACAAGACTTATTATATAGGCTCGAGTTCTTTTGACGATGGTTTTGCTAAAAGAATTAAGAGGGGAATGAAAAAAATGGGAATCAGTGATGGTAAATTCCAATATGACAGGATGTATTTAGAAGGCAAGAGCAGTATCTTTTGAATCGGGAATCTGATTATTTTATATCTCCTTCACCGCCTCGATCACGAGGCTTTTTTCGTCTTTGCGGAGGGATATTTTACCCGAGAGAGCGATGCATTTTTCGGGGACGAGTAGAGATGAGGATTCTTTGTAGAGTTTTGGAAAAACCACGGCTTCGATGGTGCCGGTCAGATCTTCGATAGTGAGGAATGCCATTTGTTCATTTTTTTTAGTGATGACTGTTTTTACATTCAATATCATCCCGCCTATTGTTATTGGCAAGCCGTTGCCCATGTCTTCTTTTATCTTTTTTATATTTATGGGTTTGTCTTTGAGTTTGTCGCGTACACGATCGAGTGGGTGGCCAGAAATATAGAGTCCGAGCAATTCTTTTTCCCAAGCGAGTTTTTCGGATTGTTTTGCTTCAGCTGCCGGTTTTAGTTTGAATTCAGGCGCTTGTACATTTACTTCTGAATTTGCAAAAAGTGAAACTTGATTTGCATTTTGATTACTGCCTTCTTTGTTGTAAGCGAGCATGTCTTCTATGTTTGCAAAGAGCGCGCCTCGTTCGCCAAACTCATCCATACTGCCGGATTTTACCAGCGCCTCCATGGATTTCTTGTTTAGATTTTTATGTTTTATTCTGTCCAGAAAATCACCGATGGATTTGAATTTGCCATTATTTTTTCTTTCCTCTATTATTGCTTCGCCTATATCACTACCCAGATTCTTGATAGTGTATAGTCCGAAACGAATTGTATTTTCATTTATATAGGTGAATCCTTTAAAGCTCTCATTTATATTTGGAGGCAGGACTTTGATACTCATCTTTTCACATTCGCGGACTATTTCAGATATTTTTTCTACATCACCACTCTCAGCGGTGAGGATGGCAGTCATGTATTCAGTGGGGAAGTTGGCCTTCATGTATGCTGTCTGATATGCCACTCGGCCATAGCTCGCAGAATGCGCTTTGTTGAATCCATACGCGGCGAATGGCTCGATCCAGTTCCAGAGTTCTTGCGCTTTTTTGAGTGGCCATTTGCTGTGCTCTACGCATCCATTTATAAAATGATCTTTTTGTTTTGCCATTTCGGCTGGGATTTTTTTACCGACAGCTTTGCGAAATTTGTCCGCTTCACCCCAAGAATATCCGGCTATGTGTATGGCAATCAAAAGCAAATCATCCTGATACACGAGTACTCCGTATGTTTGTTTCAATATTGGTTCAAGAGCTTTATCCATGTATTTCACTAGCATTGGGTTGTGTTTGCGTTCTATATATAGAGGGATGAATTGCATTGGACCAGGACGATACAGGGCGACCATGGCGTTTATGTCATGTATCGTCGTTGGTTTGAGTTGTTTCAAATACGCGGTCATGCCTGCGCCGTTTAGTTGAAAAAGTCCTTCGGTTTGTCCTTTTGCAAGGAGCGCGAAAGTTTTTTTGTCATCTACCGGTACATTTTCTATGTCTACTTTTAAGTTGTGGACTTTGTCTACTATTTTTACAGCATCTGCCAGTATTGAAAGATTGCGGATACCTAAGAAGTCAAACTTTGGCAAGCCGACATCTTCTATCTGATACATATCATATTGCGTGATCACATCACCACCTTTTGGGTCGTATTGCACAGGAGTGAATTCGTAGAGAGGTTTCGGAGATATTACCACGCCGGCGGCATGCACAGACACATGTCTGACACAGCCTTCCATTTTTTTTGCCAAGTCAATTATTTCTTTTGTGTCTTTTTCTTTTTCATACGCGTTTTTTAATTCAGGCACTATTTCAAAAGCATGATCTATGGTCATAGGCATACCTTGCGAGCCTAGCGGTATGAGGTTTGCGATTCTGTCGCCCACTTCGTATGGATAGCCGAGCGCTCGAGCGACATCACGCACAGAACCTTTTGCCATCATCGTGCCGAATGTGCCTATCTGCGCAACGCGATCAACGCCATATTTTTCTTTTACATACGCTATCATTTCATCGCGTCTGTTGTCAGCAAAGTCCATATCTATATCGGGGAGTGATGGTCTTTCTGGATTTAAAAATCTTTCAAATGGAAGTTTGTAAACGAGTGGATCTACATTGGTAACACCAAGCAGGTATGTAGTCAAAGAGCCGGCAACTGAACCTCTGATATTTGTCAAAATATTCTTCTCGCGAGCGAAACGAAGCAAATCGCCCACGACCAGAAAATATGTCGCGTAGCCTTTTTGTTTTATTATGCCGAGTTCATATTCGAGGCGGTCCAGATGTGTTTTATCCTGTGGAAGTTTGCGAAAATCAAAACCAGCATAAGCCAGTCTCTTCAACATGTCATTTGGTTCTTCTCCGGATTCTATTTTGAATTCTGGGAAATATGCCTTGCCGAGTTCTATTTCATAAGGTTCGCACATATCAGCCACGAGGTTTGTATTTGTCACCGCTTCCTGCGCGTCTTTAAAATATTCCAGCGCGGTTTTTTTATCTATTAAAGAAAAATCATCATCGGAGAATTCAAACTTGCCGTCGTCTTTGCCCATCGCGCCGGTGTTTACTTGGAGCAGTGTGTGGTGCGCTTTGTGGTCGTCTTTGCAAGGATAGTGCGAATCTTGAGTGGCTACGACAGGGATGCTAAATTTCTTGCCAAGCTCGAGTATTTTTCCGCGAAGTTCTCCGTCGCGTTCGATATGCGGGTGCGATTGTATTTCCAGAAAATAATTTTCTTTGCCGAAAATATCTTGATGTTGTTTTATGATCGCCTCAGATCTTTCTAAATCATTTGCCAAAATAGAGCGCGAAAGTTTGCCTCCCATACATCCAGAAAGGCATATCAGTCCATCGCTGTATTTCTTCAAAAGTTCTTCATCTACGCGAGGTTTGTAGTAATATCCTTCGAGGTTTGAAATAGTGACCAAGCGCATCAAGTTTTTATAACCTTGCAGATTTTTGGCGAGCAGTATGAGGTGGTAGCGTTTGTTGTCTATACCGGGTTCTTTGTCGGTGAGCTTTCTCTCTGCCACATAGACTTCGCAACCGATGATAGGTTTGATACCCGACTTTTTACATTCTTTATAAAATTCTATCGCCCCGTACATGTTGCCATGGTCTGTGATGGCTATCGCCGGCATACCGAAATCTTTGGCAATCTTTACCATAGTTTCCACTTTTGAAAGCCCATCGAGCAGGGAATAGTGCGAATGCGTGTGCAAGTGTATAAATTGTGTGTCCTTTTCAGATGTCATTGTGAACATAATAGCATATTTGCTATAATTGTTTTATGAAAAAAATTCGCGTAGCTATAAATGGTTTTGGTCGCATTGGTAGAGCTTTTTTGAAGGTGGCTTGGGATAGACCGGAAATAGAAATTGTCGCAGTCAATGATCTCGGCGATATCGCCAATATGGCTTATCTCTTGAAATACGATACTGCGTATGGCAAGTGGAAACATGAAAACATCGCATACGAGGGGGCTGATCTTATTATAGATAACAAGAAAGTTAAATTTCTATCAGAAAATGATCCGACGAAATTGCTTTGGAAGGATCTTGAGATAGATGTAGTTGTCGAATCCACCGGAGTTTTTGTAACTTACGAAAAAGCAAAAGTGCATTTACAAGCTGGTGCGAAAAAAGTGGTAGTAACAGCTCCAATGAAAGATAATCCAAAAGATGCAGGTGTAGAGGGGGCGACGATATTGCTTGGTGTAAACGAAGAGTATTTTGGTAAATGTGACATCACCTCAAATGCGTCTTGTACTACAAACGCGGCGAGTCCTTTGATAGCTATTTTGGATGAAACTTTAGGTATAGAAAAAGCATTGCTTAGCACCACACATGCTCTCACCAACAGTCAGCCGACAGTAGACAGCATAAACAAACACAATATTCGCGAAGGCAGGGCAGGCGGACACAACATAGTGCCCACTTCAACCGGCGCAGCTATCGCTGTGACCAAAGCCATTCCTAACCTTGAAGGTCTTTTTGATGGTATATCTCTTCGAGTGCCGATGATAACTGGTTCGTTAGTAGACGTAACATTTGTTTCCAAAAAACCAACCACTAAAGAAGAAGTGAATGAAATTTTGAAAAAAGCATCGAAAGAAAAAAGATGGACAAATGTATTCACTGTGACCGAAGAACCACTGGTCTCGAGTGATATATTGGGCAGTCAGTACGGATCTATCGCAGACTTGGCTCTCACTCGCGTAGTCGGAGGCAACCTAGTCAAAGTCCTAGCTTGGTATGACAACGAAATGGGATACACCCACACGCTAGTCGAGCATGTGGTGAAGGTGGGGAATAATTAAATTTTTAATAAAATTATGACAGAGAAACTTTAAAGAAAATTTTTAGGATAAAAAATTGCGTTTTCTGTATTTTTATGTTTCAAATATTGGACAAATTCGTCATTTGATGGTTATATATTTGGTAAGATCAGTTCTTTCACAAAAACGATGAAACAGGTGTTTTGTGAATTTTATTATTTTAAATAAAGTTTCTAAAATACTTGCTTCATCGTGAAGCAATCCTTGTCCGGAGGGTCCGGACATACAAGGAGTAAGTATGGAAACTTCCACAGTTCCAATTTCAATCCCCGTCGCTTTTGGAGGTGTCAGCAAGGTCCAACCTCTGAGCTCGTTTTTCGGTTTTCTGAGGCAACTAACTCCGACATGGCTTCCGCCAGAAATACTTGCAAGTCGCCCCGCAGAAGGCTCTTGGCGGGTGTTTCAAGGAGAAGAACTGCCCAGGCTCACTTCGAATCCAAGACCACCTTCTGTTGTTGAGATTGCCGAAGCTTTGTTCATTTCCGGACCCTGGGTAAATTCGGGGTGGGCGAACCGGATGTTTCTGACCAAAGACAGGACCCCGGATGGATCTGTCATTTGCGTTGGAAATTTCGAAGTTCCGAATTTGTCGAACCCGACCAACCCATCCTTTAACCTGGTGTTTGGGTTTTGTATCCCAGGACGGGAGGGCGAACTCACGGAGGTTCGCATTGCCGAGGAAAAGTTTTCTTGGCAATGAAACTTCGCGATCACCTCGAAAAGGTTTTCGGTAACTCTAACACCGTTGCCGAAAGCCTTTTCTTTTTTCATTTATTCTCCCACTCTCCTTTAAACACACACACCGCAGGGCCGGTGAGCCAGATGTTGGTGTATGGTTCTCCTTTATTTTTTGGTGGATCAAATTCTACAGTCAGATCACCACCTGGTTGTTTTATGTGGCAGATATTTTCTTTCAAAAATCCAAGCTGGTGCGATACTATGGCGACAGATGTGGAGCCTGTGCCACAAGCTAGAGTTTCGTCTTCGACACCGCGCTCGTATGTGCGGACATTGTAAATATTATTTTTTATTTCTACGAAATTCGCATTTACTCCATCAGGATCTTCGTATCTTAATTTTCTACCGATTTCTATTACTGGGCATTTATATATATTTTCCACAAATATAACATTATGTGGAGTGCCAGTATCAGAAGTGAAAGGCAGATCGTTGCGCGTGCTTATATTTTTGATATCGTTCATTTTAAGTTTTATTTGTCCGTCTTTTAATACCATAGCCCTATGCATTCCCTTTGCTGTTTCAAAAACTATGTTGTCTGGATTTTTTATAATCTTTAAAATATTATGAGCAAAACTCACTATACACCTTGCGCCATTACCACACATAGATCCACGTGAACCATCGCTATTTATGAACATCATTCTGAAATCATATTCTGGATGTTTTTCTACTAGCATTATGCCGTCTGCGCCCACGCCAAATCTGCGATGACAAACGAGCTTGATATGTTCTATATCGTCAATATCAAAATGCCCATCTCTGTTGTCGATCATTATAAAATCATTCCCTGCGCCGTGATATTTATAAAATGTTTTCATAAATTAGTAATAATTCTTTGATAAATAAGCTCGACCAGAATCACTAAATATCATTACAGCAAGATCATCTTTCTTTAATTTATTTAGATATTTAAAAGTTGCATATGCTACAGCTCCACCACTTCCGCCCAAAAGCAATCCGTATTTTGATGCCATTTTTTTCAACATAGCAAAACTCTGTTTGTCTGATACGGGTAAAAATTCGTCCACGACTGATTCATCTAAGCAAGGGGTTTCAAAGTCTATACCTATTCCTTCCATTTGGTATGATTTTGGATTTCCTTTTGTCGCGTGAAAAGAAGTGTTCACATCAACTACGATTATTTTTATTTTTTGGTTTTTTTCTTTTAAAAATTTTCCTACTCCGCTCACTGTGCCACCGGTGCCGGCAGGCGCGAAGAGGTGAGTGATTTTGCCTTTGGTCTGTTGCCAGATTTCTGGTCCCAGTGTCGTGTAGTGTCCTTTTGGATTGGAGAGATTAAAATATTGATTTGGGACAAAAGAATTTGGGATTTTCTTTCGCATTATTTCGGGCTGATTGTGGTAATTCCTCGGATCATGGAGTGGTATGGTGGGGCAGATGATCACTTTGGCTCCATATGCTTTTAAGGTTTTTACTTTTTCTTCACTGACTTTTTCTGAAACAGTTATGATGACCTTGTATCCTTTGATTGCGCCTATCATAGCCAGTGCTATGCCTTGATTGCCAGAAGATGCCTCGATGATAGTGCCACCTCTTTTTAAAAGGCCTTTTCTTTCTGCTTCTTCTATCATAAAAAGAGCTGGACGGTCTTTGATGCTTCCGCCTGGATTCAAGTATTCAAGTTTTGCAAAAACCCTTTTTTCTTTATCAAAGGGCACATTTATAAGTGGCGTGTTGCCTATGGCATCTAGTAAATCGTTTGTTTGTTTTCTCATGATCTTAAAGATACCTTTTCTTTTTTAGAAAGTTAATTTTTTTTATATTTTTACGTATATTTTAACTATTTGTTAAATATGTTAAAATATTTTATATATGATAAAGGTGCAATCAGTGGTCAGAGATATCGTCATGGCGGAATTGGAAGCGTACATAGCTCTTACAAATGGCTATATGAATATGAGCAGTTACGCGCATCGTATTCGTCCAAAGGTACAATTGCTCGCAAAAAAGGACACGACGATAGCTAGCCTTGTCGTCGCGCTCTCTCGATTAAAAAATGAATTTAAAAAAGAAAAGCCTCTTATTTATGATGTGCCCATAAAGAATATCTCGACCAAGATGCCACTTTCGGAGATCGTATACGAAAAAACAAACAAGTTTATCTTGGAACTCGAATCTCTCCACGGTAGTATTTCTGTTTCAAGTGAAGATTTCTTGACTATCACCATAGGCACTGCAGAAATAGATATGATTTGTTCTTCGAATCTGGAAAATAAAATATTGAAGCATTTTAAAGTGAAGCCGAAAATAATAAATCACAATCTGTCTGCTATTGGTGTTTCTTTTGGATCTGAAGTTTTTGGTATGCCCAATACATTTTTTTCCCTGATCTCTGTGACAGCGAGGGCGCGCATCAATATAGAAGAACTGGTATCAACACCGACAGAATTTATTTTTATAATAGCTGAAAAAGATTTCAGCAGGACAGTTTCTCTTTTTTCAGACTTGCATAGAAAGACAAACCACAAATAGGCTTTTATTTTAAAAATGTTACAATATTTTGTATGAAGATATTTATCGGTACAGATCACGCGGGTTATGTATTGAAAGAAAAACTAGTTTCTGCTTTGAAGCTTCAGGGTCATGAGGTCATAGACAAAGGTGCGTTTGAGTATAATGAGACAGATGATTATCCGGATTTCATATCTGAAGTTGCCAGAGAGGTTTCCAAAGACCCCGATGAAACGAGGGGTATAATCATGGGGGCTACCGGTCAAGGTGAGGCAATAGTCGCAAATAGATTTCCACATATCAGAGCTGTGGTTTATTATGGTGATTCTAAAGCGGTGGTAGATGACGAAGCAGATGTGATAGAGCGTTCTAGACAACACAACAATTCAAACGTGCTTTCTTTAGGTGCCAGATATCTGACAGAAGATATGATGATGATTGCAGTGAATCATTGGCTTAATACGCCTTTTTCAGGAGACGAGAGGCATATCCGTCGTTTAAAGAAGATCGATGATTTGAAAATAAATTAAGTTTTTTAAATTTATGTCCGAAATAATACCATCAATATTGCCAAAAGATTACGAAGATCTTAAAAACAACATCTTGCTTGTGCGGGGTTTGGTGCCCTTGGCGCAAATAGATCTGTGCGATGGGCATTTTGTAAAGAATTCTACTTGGCCATTTACCGAGGGATCCATAAATGAATATCATTTCAAAAGAATCTTGGCAGAAGAAGAAGGGTTGCCATTTTGGGAAGATATAGATTTCGAGCTTGATCTTTTGGTTTCTGACGCAGTTTCTAATTTTGATATTTATAGCAAACTCGGTGCGCGCGGAATAATATTTCATCTTGAAGCTGTGGGCGATATAGAAGAATTTAAAAATTTCTTGGAGGGGATAGACCCTTATGTAAAAGACAGTGTGGAATTTGGCATAGCCTTGAATCCATCTACATCTTTGGAAAAAATCTTCCCACTAATTTCATTTGTGAATTTTGTGCAATTTATGGGTAATGACGAGATAGGTTTTCATGGAAGGGAACTCGATGAAAAAGTGCACGAAAAAATAAAATCCCTAAAAGAAAAATATCCTGATGTAAAAGTGGCGGTGGATATTGGGGTCAATGAAGACACGGCGCCCGCGCTTATAAGCGCGGGCGCCGACAAGCTCATCATCGGCTCCGCAATATTCCGCGCCGAAGACATAATAGGCAAGATAGAAGAATTTAAGAATCTTTAAAATTTTCTCTTAAAACGAAAACGCGCCACTTTTGCTCGGAAGCAAAAGTGGCGGTCGTATTTGCCCACACCAGCGGGCTGGATTCACAGGGGAACCCTGTGAAGGGTGAGGTGGTCTCAGTGAGACGCGCGTTGGGCTTTATGAGGTGGGAAGAGTGGCGTCTTCGCCCATGAAAGCCGGCAATGTGACATTGTGCGAGCAGGCAATATCGTGGCTTGTCGGGGAAGGGGGCGTGATCTCCCCCTTCTCTTTGCTGTAAGCCACGAAGTATTGCCACTCGCGCTTTGTTCCGACTTCGACGAGATTGAAGAGGGTCCCTTCTTTTTTTGTCACCGCGCTTTTGAGGGTAAACGCGAGCTCGCCACTTTTCAACGACGGCATGAATTTGAGCGAGCAATTGATCAAAACGAAACTGAACTCTCTATTGGGATTGAGTGCTCCCAAAACGAGTTCTGACGGTGCTGGATAAACTTGCACCAAAGCTTCATTCACTGTCGGATTTGCCATGTTACTTCTCCTGTTGAAGATTCTTTCCCGTTTTTGCGTAGGCGGGGAAGCGCCTTGTTGCCCATAGGAGCAACGGGAACACCTATCTTATATATTAAAACATATAGGGTCACTTGTCAATGAGTATTTCATATCACTCAGTTTTGTCATTTGGTATAATCAGAGTATGTCATTTCTATCTGACGAGAAAGTTTTACAGCTTGAGGAGCGGGCGAACGAGATTCGCAAAAGTATTATTGAGATGCTAGTGGAAGCCGGCAGTGGACATACGGCTGGGCCACTCGGTATGGCGGATGTTTTTACGCTTTTCTTTTTTCATATTTTGAAACACGATCCGAAAAATCCATCGTGGGAAGAGCGCGATAGATTTGTGCTTTCCAATGGACACATTTGTCCGGTATATTATGCGACTCTCGCACATGCGGGATATTTACCTATTGAAGAATTGAAAACTTTGCGCAAATTTGGCACGCGTTTGCAAGGGCATCCACATCGCGAATATTTGCCATTACTTGAGACATCTTCTGGGCCACTTGGCACTGGTCTTTCACAAGCAGTGGGTATGGCTCTGGCAGACAGGATATCTGCCCGCTCTCAAAATAGATTTATTTATTGTTTTATGTCAGATGGAGAACAAGATGCGGGTAATACATGGGAGGGTGCTATGCTTGCAGGCAAAAATAAATTGCATAACCTTATTGCTATAATAGACAGGAATAACATTCAGATAGACGGATATACCGAAAACATAATGCCTCTGGAACCACTGGCCGACAAATGGCGTGCTTTCAATTGGCATGTGATAGAAGTTTCCGGCCATGACTTTACTGCTTTGAATGAAGCTGTGACAGAAGCGCAAAGTATGTATGAAAAACCAACAGTCATCATCGCGCATACTATACCTGGCAAAGGCGTGCGGGAATTTGAGAGAGATTATAAATGGCACGGGTATGATCCAGACCTCAAAGATGAAATTGGATATGAAATGGCTTTAAAAGAATTAAGAACGCTTGGCGGGAAAATTAAAAGTGAGCATCAGTAAAATATGTTAAACCCAAAATTAAAATTAAATCCCAAACTTTTCAATCCAGATGTGGAGCAAGAGCCTATTCGTAAAGGTTTCGGGCAAGGCTTGGCAGAAGCAGGCGAGAAGAATGGAAATGTCGTGGCTCTGTGCGCAGACCTTACCGAGAGCACGCAGATATATCTTTTTAAAGAAAAGTTTCCAGAAAGATTTATAGAAATAGGCGTGGCTGAACAAAATCTGGTGACTGTCGCTTCAGGTATGGCTTCGATGGGCAAGATCCCTTTTTGTTCTTCTTATGCGATGTTTTCTCCTGGGCGAAATTGGGAACAAATCAGAACGACTATTGCTTATAACGACAGACCGGTAAAGATAGTCGGTTCGCACACAGGTGTATCTGTTGGTCCCGACGGTGGCACACATCAGGCATTGGAAGATATTGCTTTAATGCGTGTGATGCCAAATATGGATATTGTCTCTCCATGTGATGCGCTTGAAGCAAAACGCTCAACATTTGCTTTGGTAGATTCTGGCAAGCCAGCGTACCTGCGTCTCGCTCGTGAAAAGACACCAATAATCACTACAGAAGAGACTCCATTTGAAATGGGCAAAGCAGAAATATATTGGATGCCAGATGTTGGCTTGGCGAGTGTTGGTATCATTGCCACTGGCGCGCTTCTTTACAATGCTCTCCTTGCAGCGAAAGATTTGGAAAGGGAAGGAGTAAAAATAAAAGTAATGAATTTATCTTCAATAGCACCGCTCGATATAGAGAGCATCGTTGCTTTGGCAAAAGAAACCAAAAGAATAGTAACAGTAGAAGAACACCAAGTCCGCGGAGGTATGGGTAGCGCAGTGGCTGAAGTGTTGGTGCAGAATTATCCAGTACCGATGGAGTTCATCGGAGTGCAAAACAAATTTGGTCAATCCGGCACACCAGAAGAGCTCATAGAGCATTATGGTATGGGAGTGGATGCGATAAAAAATGCAGTAAAAAAAGTTTTGAGTCGCTAATTTATCTTCTTTGGCTTGTAATACGCTGGTGCGTTTTTTAGATATTCTTCCAGTTTTTCTCGTGAGAGTAAACCTTTTTGCGCGCCGATTTGTTGGACTACGGACATGGAGTTGATAGGGCCCCAAGTTAGGGCTTCGAGAGGGGTTTTACCTAAGGCGATAGCCGACACGATTGTAGAAGCAAAAGCATCTCCCGCGCCAGTACGTTCGAGTGGTGGGGTTATGTCGGGGTATATGGGCATCTGCCAAAGCTCGCCCTCTACATACATATAGGCACCTTTTGGTCCATTGGAGATGACTACTATTTTTGGACCTAGTTCTTGTATTTTTTTGGCAAGTACGAGTATGTCCCGTTCTTCGGTTTTCAATATTCTACCTGCTTCTTCAAGATTACAGAAAAATATTTCCGTATGGGCGTAAATGTCGCGCAGAGTTTCTGTGCCTAGCTTCATTTGAAATGTGCCGGGTTGGAAGGCGAGTTTTGTTTCAGGGTGATTCTTCAAATATTCTAGTATTTCATTGTGGTAGTTGAGAGAATTTTCTGCAAGAGAACTTAGATATATCCACTTTACTTCTTTTGGTTCTGGAAATTTATATTCAAACTCTGTGTGCTTGATCAAGATGGTTCGGTCAACCTCGTACCATAATACATAATGATAATTTGTTGTTTTGTTTTTTTCTTTGGTTATGAATTTTGTGATTACATTATCTTTTTCTAAAACTCTCAAACAATCTTCTCCTTCTTTGTCTTCGCCTATGTTAGACACCAGCGCCGAAGTAAGGCCGAGTCTTGATGCTGCAACAGAAGCGTTTGGACTATTGCCGACTGCGTTTACTATAGTAAGTGATTCATAAGGTACTTTGTCTCCAAAACGCAGGCACAGCTCGCACGAGGTCGAATCTATCTTGCAATTCACATGAGCGTCTTTCAATTTTATGAAGGCATCTACCACAATATCGCCAACAGCGAGGAAGTCTATTCTTTTCATATTGTTTATGATACCATAACTTCTTTAAAAATTAACAGAATTTTACAGAAAGATTTATGTCAAAAATATTGCAGAAGTCGTTCTTGATCTCAGTAGGTCTTGTTTTATTGTTCTGGTATGGTGTGGCAGAGGCGGGGATAGTGATAAATGAGACGCAATTGTATCCGACAGATGGAAGGTTTATAGAACTCTACAATCCAGATGATGCAGAGGTCGATCTGACTGGCTGGTATATGCAGAGAAAGACAGAATCAGGCCAGAGTTTTACTTCTTTAGTATCAAATCCGAATTTTGAAAATAAAAAAATAGGCGGTAAGAAATATTTTCTGATTTATCGTAATCAGGTACAGGGCGCTGATCTGGTGGTAGATAATCTGACTCTTACAGAATCAAATACTATTCAGATAAAAAATCCAAACGGTGATGTTGTAGATATTGTGTGTTGGGGAAGCGTTAGCGATTGCGGAAAATATAAAACGACAAATCCGCTTGAGGGACAAAGTGCGCAAAGAAATCAAGATGGTATGTTTGTGGGTGTTCCTACTCCCGGTTTGCCGAACGAAAAAGTAAACGACCCTGCACCAGTGCCTGACCCGGATCCAACACCCAAACCTGCGCCGGCACCGGCATCTGAAGGCGGTATAGTAAAAAGTGAAAAGATTGAAATTAAAAAACTGGAGACAAATATTTTGACAAAAAGTGTAGTTTTCGCAGGGATACCAGCAGAATTCAAAGCAGAAACTGTGGGTGTTTCAAACGAAAAACTTCTTTACGGAAAGTATTTTTGGAATTTTGGAGATGGAGATTCAAGACAAACTAAAACAAGTGATATGACGAAATTCACTCACACTTTTGCTTATGAGGGAGAATACAGTGTATCTTTGGAATATTATGAAAGTTATTATTCGGAAACTCCAAATGCCACGGATAAAATAATTGTAAAAGTCATAAAACCGAATATTCTAATATCAAGCGTTGGAGACGAGAAAGATTTCTTTATAGAGATAACAAACGATACTTTGTATGAAGCTGATTTGTCTGGGTGGATGTTGATAGTAGAGCAAAAAAGTTTCATTTTTCCGAAAAATACTTTCCTTCAGTTGAAAAAGAAGATAACTCTTTCACCCAAAATTACAGGGTTCAACATTGTAGATAAAAATAGTTTAAAACTTTTGAGTTTGTATAGTACTTTAGTTTTTGATTATGGGGCAAGTATCAAACAAACAACAATCATCGAGCCAGAACCAATGCAAATTATAGCGCAGACTAAATCAATCAATACTAATGCAACAAAGACACCAGCAGTAGAAAATGTGGTTACAAGTCCTGACTCGAAACCAGAATCAGATATAAAAATAGAAAATAGTTTCGAGGCGCAGGCAATAAGCACAGAAGCGTCCGTCTCAAGATTCAGCTTTGATATAAAGTACATAGTAGCTTTATTTGCTTTTCTATTGTTTTCTAGCGGAGCTGTGTATTTCGTGCGCGTGCGTTATAGAAAGCCAGTCTTGGAAAAAGCAGGTAGTGATTTTGAAATTTTAGAATAATGATATATAGTATAGTTATGAAATAGAAAAATTTGTAAGTTTTCGAGTGGTATGGTTGGGTCCGTACCCGAGAAAATTTATAAATTTTTCTATTTCATAACTTACAGAAATTTATGTTTAAAAATTATTTACTTAGAAAAATGCTTGCAAAGCAAGGCGTACCCGATGAGCAGATAGAAATGTTTATAAAGATGATGGAGCGTGATCCTGAACTTTTCAAAAAGATAGCCGAAGAAGTACAACAAAAGATAAAAAGTGGAATGGATCAAATGCAGGCGGGGACTGCGGTGATGAAAAAATACGAGGCTGACTTGAAAAAGCTCATGTAAATATTGTCAAAAAAGCTATCAAAATAATGGTATTTTAGAGCTTGACAGAGTAATATATATTTGCTATAATATAGGTATGAAAAATATTATTACAGTTTTGTTAGCTTCGTTTTTTGTTTCTATCGCAATGCCAGCGGTTTCTATGGCTCAAACTTCAAATGCAGATATATCTGCTCCTGTAATCTCTGTGACCAGTGAACCGAAGGGTAAAGACATGAACATCGTTCTCAATTCTAATGAAGAAGGAGATGTTGTTTTCGGTGGCGCTTGTGCAATCCTTTCAGCTTATGCAAAACAAGGAAGCAATAAAATTGGACTCTATGAATTACGAGCAGGGGAATATACAGATTGTACTGTCTTGGTAGTAGATGCTGTGGGCAACGAGAGTAATGTAGTCGCTCTGGATTCCTTTACTAGAAAAGCCTTTGAATCTGTGAATCATGCGTCTGGACTCTTTGGTGCGAATGTTGCTGGTCTTTTTGAAGATACAAACAAAGAAAACACAAATCCTGTGCAAGGAGAAGTCCTTGGATCTGAAAAATTCGTTTTTACTATGTTTCTAAAAGTTGGTTCACATAATACTGTCTCAAAAGTGAACGAGATAAAAGAATTGCAGAAATTTTTGAACGCGAAGAATCTTGGAACTTTAGTTATGGACGGCAAGTTCGGTCCTATGACGAAAAACTCTGTTGTAAAGTTCCAGCTAGCGAAAGGTTTGATAGAAGATGGTCAAGTAGGACCTTTGACTAGAAAATATCTGAACGAGTAAACAGATAAAAACTGTATACAAAAATAAAAACCATTAGTTTTAACTAATGATTTTTATTTTTGTATTTGTGTGGAAGGAGAGAAACAAATCATTGTATCTACTTGACAAATGGACTTTTGTTTGTTAATACATTTATAGCTTTTATTTATAAATTGAGTTTGCTTTTAATACTTTTCTTATGAAGAAATACATCACAGGTGTTTTGGTGTTTGTTTTATCGTTTTCTTTTGTTTCTAATGCTTTAGCTGCGGATACAGGTGCAACCCTTCCTACTGTTTTTGCAGACGATCCTGTAAACGGAGGTACGGTGGTTTGGAATAATCTCTCTACTTTAGGAGTGTTTCAAGCAAATCAATACGCGACAGCTGTATTAGACACTGTAAATACTTTGACTGACTATGTAAAAGTCAGTGGTTTTGGTTTTGCTATACCTGCTGGAGCTACGATAGATGGTATAAAAGTACGAATTGAAAAGAAAAAGAATTGTACTACAGTATGCACAGTGACAGATGTGGCTGACAATACTGTGAGTTTAATGAAATCAGGCGCGCTAGTAGGTGGCAACAAAGCTTTGGCTACGGCTTGGTTTACATCCGACAATGCTAGATACTATGGTACACCTTTAGAAAACGCAGACGGTACATCTACAGATTTGTGGGGTACTACTTGGACTCCAGCAGAATTGAACAATGCTAATTTTGGTGTTGCTTTTTCTGCGACAGGTACGACAGACGGAGAAGTGACTTTGAGTGTGGATGAAATACGCGTGACTGTGTATTACACATTGGGTGTAGATATTACCGCTCCTGTGATTTCTGAAGTTACCGCTGTGACAACTCCAACAAATGATTCTACTCCTGATTATGTTTTTACTACTGACGAAGCTGGTACTATCACATACGGAGGATCTTGTTCTAGTGCTACGAGTTCTGCTGTTTTAGGTTCCAATACTGTTACTTTTAATACTCTTGTTGAAGGTACTTATTCTGATTGTACCGTCAGTGTTACAGATGTGTCTTCAAATGTTAGCAATATTTTATCTGTGCCTACTTTTATCATAGATTTGACAGCTCCGGTTATCACTCTCTCTGGCGTTACCCCTGTAGATATTTCTGTTGGTGATACATACACAGATGCGGGCGCTACTGCCACGGACAATGTGGATCTCTTTGTTACGATAAATACAACGGGCTCTGTAGATATAAATACAGCTGGGACATACACTCTGACTTATAATGCCACAGACACTGCGGGCAATGTTGCCACATCTGTTACTAGAACTGTAAATGTAAACACTGTAGTTACTCCGCCTCCTTCTGGCGGAGGTGGCGGTGGATCAGTACCCCTTTATATATTGCAAGCCATGAATCAAAATGTTTTAAATTCTGTCGTGCCCAAAGCAGAAACACCAGCAGTGACAGGAAAAGTGCTTGGTGAAGAAAAATTTATTTTTACTTTATTTTTACAAAGAGGTTCGCATAAAATTCCAGCAAAAGTAAATGAGATACGAGAACTTCAAATGTTTTTGAATAAAAACAGGTTCGGATCTTTAGTAGTAGATGGAAAATTCGGCCCTCTTACCGAAGGCGTGTTGATAAAATTTCAACTTTCTAACAATTTGATAGGTGATGGAGAGGTTGGAGACTTAACTAGAGCAGTTTTGAACAGATAAATTTCTGTTTCTATAGTATTTTTTGCAATAAATAGAGGTGCATATCTTTCTTGACAAAATGCTTTTTATGTTTAGTATAAAAATTGATACTGATTTTAATAGGTTGATTTTATCAATTTAATCTAAATTTTATGAAGAAACACTCTTTAATTGTTTTGGTTCTGATTTTTGTTTATATAGTTTCTTTTACTTCTCAAGTTTTTGCCATAACGATAGGGAACAAGAATGGCACTGCGTTTTCAAGCGATAGCTCGAGCGGGGGTACGGCAATTTGGAATGATACTGCCTCCGCAAAGATTTCGGACGAGAATTATACTACTACTGTATTGAATATAACAAACAGCTCCACAAACTATATAAAAGCTACAGGTTTTAATTTCAATGTACCCGCAAATGCTACTATAGACGGGATAAAAGTCAGAATAAAGAGAAAGCATCAGTGTGGTACCTGCGTGCCTATAAATTCGGCTGTCATCATGGATAAGGTGGTAAGTCTAGTAAAGAGTGGTTCGGTTATAGGAGAAAACAAGGCCAGAACTCAAAAATGGGAGAGCAATAGTCCAAATGATGTCAGAACCTACGGTATCGGTGCAACAGACCTTTGGGGTACTTCTTGGGATGTTGCGGATGTAAATAATCCAAATTTTGGAGCAGTGATGTCTGCAGAATTGCTCTCTGGCGACAATGTCAGTTTGGGTGTGGACTGGTTATCTGTTATCGTATATTATTCTCTTCCTGGTAATCCAATTATTTCTGAAGTTGCCGGTTTTTCTACCAATACAAATGATGTGACTCCGGATTATACTTTTACTACCAATGCTGCTGGTACACTGCAGTTTACAGGTAATTGCACTAGCGCTACTACTTCTGTTGTAAATTTAGGGAGCAATACTATAACACTCAATGAGTTAGATGAAGGTTTGTTCTCACATTGCACTATGATATTGACCGATGGTTCTTTAAAAAAGAGTAACACCCTTGGAATCACAGCATTCAGAGTAGACACTACTCCGCCTGTGATCACATTAAATGGCGCAAGTACCATAGATCTATTTGTTGGTGATACTTATATAGAACTTGGCGCAACAGCAACGGATATTTATATCATAGATGCCGAAGGTGTACCTAATTCTGTTGCCGTAAATATTACCGGCACCGTGGATACAAGTAATTCTGGTACTTATATTTTGACTTACAATGCTGTAGATCCAGCAAACAATAACGCGATTCCTATCACAAGAACCGTGAAAGTAAAAGAAAAGGGCGGTGGAGGAGGAGGCGGTGGAGGAGGCGGTGGAGGATCTGTGCCTTTGTACATATTGGAACAAATGAATCAGAGAAATCAAGTTGTTTTAGATCAAAATAAAGAAAAAGAGAAAAGCGGTGAAGTGCTTGGCGCGGATAAGTTTATTTTTACCATGTTTTTAAAATATGGTTCTCATAGAATACCAACAAAAGTAAATGAGATTACAGAATTGCAGAAAAGATTAACAAGTGAAGGTTTTTATACTGGTCCTATAGATGGCAAGTTTAAGGTATTGACCGAAGATGCCGTGAAGGCTTACCAAAAAGCAAATCCACCTCTTGTGATTGATGGAACGGTGGGCAGATGGACTCGTGAAGCTTTGAATAAGTAATAAATGAATATATAATATATAAATGTTACATTGGTTAAAGAAGCATTTCATTCCTCATCCGCTCAACGAACATCGGCCACATATTCTGCGCAAAAAAAACATCACGATCATTATTGTGGCGGTGTTGCTTTTAGAATGCTTTGTTTTTCTTTTACCCACTTTTGTGCGTTTAAATCTTAAAGGAGGAGTGGCGGCGGTATTGCCTACTATATTAGCTGATTTTACAAATGAGGAACGCAAGGATCAAAATTTGCAGATACTTTCTGTAAGCGAACTTCTAAATAAGGCAGCTCTACTCAAAGCGCAAGACATGGCGCGCAATGGGTATTTTGCACATGTGAGTCCAGATGGCAAGACTCCTTGGTATTGGCTTTCAGAAGTAGGTTATGAATATAAATATGCTGGAGAAAACCTTGCTGTTAATTTTTCTGATTCCAAAGATGTCACTGATGCATGGATGGCAAGTACCTCGCATAGAGCGAATATTATAAAAGAAAATTACACCGAGATTGGCACAGGTGTCGCCATAGGTATGTATGAAGGAAAAGAGACGATGTTCGTGGCTCAAGTTTACGCAAATCCGCTAAGCAACATATCTCGACAAGAAAAACCAAAATCTCAATTAGTAGTTAATAAAGGAAAAAAAGTCGCAAAGACTAATGACAGTGTTTTAGGAGCAACATCAGATCCACTTGGTCTGGATTCACAGATCGCGCTGGCTCTAAAGACAAATGAAAAGGCCTTGTCGGCTCCCAAAGATATAAAAGTTAATTTATTAAAAAGAATTCTTGCTTCACCGAGAGATTATACAAATAAGATGTTGTATTTTGTTTTTAGCATTATTACCTTGGCTCTGCTTTTAAAAATAATTATAAAATTCGAACATCGTCATCATTTAGATCTCATAACAAACGGGCTTGTGGTGTTATCTTTGATTGGAGCTATATTTGTGACGAACTATCATATAACTCATAAAGACATGGTAATCACACAAACATTTGATTACGTCAATCCAAGCTAACAGATTTAGTTTGCTTTAGATTGCGATAATCATTATGATATGAATATGAATCTAATCGACGGTAAAAGTTTAAGCCAAGAAGTACTATCTGGAATAAAAAAGGAAGTTGAGAAGTTGCCGTTTATTCCGGTATTTTGTGATGTGCTAGTGGGGGAAGATAAAGTATCCATGCAATATGTCGATATGAAATCGCGTAAGGCAGAGAGCGTGGGTATGCTTTTTCATAAAGCCAATTTTCCTGCGTCCATTACTACAGAGCAATTAGTGAAAGAAATACAATCTTTAAATAATATTGAAAATATTTGCGGTTTGATTTTACAGCTTCCTCTTCCGTCTCATATAGATAACGAGATGGTATTAAATGCGGTTGATCCAAATATTGATGTGGATTGTCTTGGCAAAGTTGCTAGCGATAAGTTTTATAGTGGTGACAATGAAATAGGTTTTCCTACTGCTTTGTCGTGTATGCGATTGGTGGACTCTGTCGGTATGGATTTGAGCAAGATGAAGGTTACAGTTTTAGGATATGGCAATCTAGTAGGCAAACCCGTCACAGCACTTTTGCATTTTAGAGGGCTCGATCCTGTGATCGTGCGCAGTCAAACAGAAAATAAAGAAAAAATAATAGCAGAGTCAGACTTGATTATTTCTGGTATTGGCAAAGGAAAATATTTAACAGGCGACATGATAAAAAAAGGCGCTGTCTTGGTAGATGCTGGTACTTCAGAATCAGATTCGGGGGTTGTCGGAGATGTGGATTTGGATTCTGTGAGTGAAGTCGCTGGATATGTGTCTCCTGTACCGGGAGGCGTAGGGCCCATGACTGTGGCGATGCTTTTGCAAAATGTTTTGGCAGTTGCCAAAAAACGGGCTTTAAATATGCGTTAGTTTGTATTTTTATTTTTTATTATATATCATGTACTTATGATTTCGCGAATATTAATCAGATCTAAAGGAGACAATATACGCGGCAAGCTATCGATTGATGTTTTCAATCAATTACATCTCTCTAAAAAAGTGTCGGATGTTGTGGTGCTAGATTCATATCTGATTTCTAGTTCACTACAAGATACCAAGATTTCTGAAATCGCAAACTCACTAACAAACAAAATCATAGAAGAATTCTCCATCAACAAGATTCCAGCAGATTTATTGAAAGGTTGTGGTTCTGCGATAGAGATAGGGTTTCTGCCAGGGGTTACAGACAATGTCGGATCAACAACCAAAGAAACCATCGTTGATCTCTTGCATTTAAAAGACAGTTCTACTTTAGCGGTGTATACCTCTAAAGTTTTTTTAATTTATGGCTCGCTAAATGCTGAAGATCAAAAAAAGATTGCTTATTCTTTGCATAATCCATTGATAGAAAGAGCCAGTATTTTTGATTGTAGTAAGAAAAAGAATTTTAGTTTACCACTCAAGGAATCAAAAGTTATTTTAGAAAAACGTAAACCCGTCATATCTATCTCGCTCGATGTTTCCGATGAGGAATTAATAAAGATAGGCAAAGAAGGTGTTCTTGATCCCGCTGGATTTCGTCGTGGACCTCTTGCTCTTGATTTGGAATCCATGAAGACAATTGCAAAGTATTTCGTCACCCTAAAGAGAAATCCGACAGATATAGAATTGGAATCATTAGCGCAGACTTGGTCAGAGCACTGCAAGCATACTATCTTTGCTAATTCCATTGATGATATAAAAGATGGTCTATACAAAACTTATATAAAAGAAGCGACCAATAAAATTCGCAAACAAAAAGGCAAGAAAGATTTCTGTGTATCTGTATTCAAAGACAATTCTGGTGGTATAGTTTTTGATAAAGATCATATCATCACGCACAAGGTTGAGACACACAACAGCCCCTCAGCGTTAGATCCTTTTGGCGGAGCTATTACCGGCATTGTAGGAGTGAATCGTGATGCTATAGGATTCGGTATGGGAGCAAAGCCGGTTGCCAATACGTATGGTTTTTGTTTTGGTTATCCAGAAAATATTAGTCCACTATTTCGTGATAAAGACCAAAAACAAAAAATGCTTTCACCGAAACGCATAATGCAAGGAGTGATCAAGGGTGTGAATGTTGGTGGCAATTGTTCTGGTATTCCTACTTTGTCTGGTTTTGTAAAATACGATGACAGATTTCGTGCCAAGCCTCTGGTTTTTGTCGGCACAGCAGGACTCATCCCTACGAAAATTAAAAATAAATCTTCTTGTGAAAAGAGTGCTAAAGCAATGGATTATATTGTAGTAGTTGGAGGCAGAGTCGGCGCGGATGGCATACATGGTGCTACATTTTCTTCGGTTACTATGGATTCAAATTCTCCAGCGACAGCAGTGCAGATAGGTGATCCAATAACGCAAAAGAAATTGAGCGATGCGATAGTAAAAGAAGCCAGAGATATGATGTTGTATAACAGCATCACAGACAATGGCGCAGGAGGGCTTTCTTGTTCTGTGGCGGAAATGGCAAAAGAGTGTGGCGGAGCTATTGTTGATTTGGAAAAAATACCTTTGAAATATCCTGGGCTTTTGCCTTGGGAAATTTGGATTTCCGAATCACAAGAACGCATGACTTTGGCTGTACCGAAAACAAAATGGTTGCAATTCAAAAAACTTATGCAGTCTCGTGGTGTAAAAGCCACAGTGATAGGAAAATTCACTAATTCTGGAAAATGTATTGTAGAGTATCAAGGTAAAAATATTTTGAATATTCCTATGGATTTCTTGCATAATGGTTTGCCCGAGAGTCGTTTAACCACTGAATCATACTCGTATTCTTATCCTGAACCCCAAATTCCTCAAAATACTTCTCGTACAAAAGAACTAGAAAATTTACTTTCATTGAAAAATATCAGTGGTTTTTCTTTTATTTCAACCCAATATGATCACGAAGTCCAAGCGTCTTCCGTTTTAAAACCTCTTTCTGGTAGAGGTTTACTCAACACAGACGCGCAAGTTTTTCGACCAGTTTTAAATTCAGAAAAAGGTGTTGTATTGTCTTGTGGATTGTATCCTTCGTATTCAGATATAAACACATATCACATGGCGGCTTGTTCTCTAGATACTGCGGTGCGTAATGCTGTAGCCTGCGGAGCGAAACTTTCTCATTTAGCAATACTAGACAATTTCTGTTGGTGTTCGTCGTATGACAAGCAGCGTCTAGCGCAATTGGTGGATGCGGTAAAAGCATGTTACGACTATGCCGTAGGATATGGAACTCCATTTATTTCAGGTAAAGATAGTATGTTTAACGATTTTAAAGGTTATGATGAAAAAGGCAATCGTGTCGTTATCTCTGTGCCACCGACATTGCTCATCTCGTCTATTAGCGTGATAGATGATGTGTACAAAGTTGTCTCTCCAGAATTTAAAAACAACGGGGATGTTATTTATATTTTAGGTAATACAAATGATGAATTAGGTGCTTCGGAATATTACAAAATGCTTGCGAATAAAGATACTTCCAATAGTATCGGTAACAATGTCCCAAAAGTTTCCATGAAAGAAAATTTGAAAACATATTCTGCTTTGGAGAAAGCGATCAAGCTAGGACTCGTATCTTCTTCTATTTCCGTAACTTCTGGTGGTCTGGCTGTGGCTTTGGCAAAAGCTTGCATAGGTGGCATGTTGGGATGCGATGTCTCTGTAAAGAGTTTAACTGGAAGCGCTAGTTCTATTGACGCAAAGCTTTTTTCGGAAAGTCAGGGAAGGATAATAGTGTCAGTGTCTCCTAAAAATGTTTCAGTTTTTGAAAAAGGAATTAAGGACATTTCCTTTATCAAATTAGGCAAGGTTTCAAAAGATGGCAAAGTCACGATAAAGGATAAGGAAAAAGTGGTAGATACAAATATAAAAAGACTACACAGTATTTACCATAGATTTTCAAAAGAAATGCAATAATTTAAAAAAGATGAAAAAGAAACAAATCAAAAAAGTAAAGATCATAATTTTGTCTGGATACGGCCTGAATTGCGAAGAAGAAACAAAATACGCTTTTGAATCCGTGGGTGGGTCGGCGGATATTGTGCATATTAACGACTTGATAGCTAAACCAAAAATGTTGAAAGAATATCAGATTTTGGTTTTCCCTGGAGGGTTTTCTTATGGCGATGATACTGGTAGTGGCAAAGCATATGCCAATAAATTTAAAAATCACCTGTCTAAAGAATTGGAAGAATTTTTATCCAGAGATACTTTGGCTTTAGGTATATGCAACGGTTTTCAGATTATGACTAATCTTGGAATTTTGCCTGGAGCTTTAACTTATAATAAAAATGCTAAATACATAGACAGATGGATTGATCTAAAGTCAGTGGGCGAGAGTCCGTGGCTAGCAGGTATAAAAAATATTTCCCTACCTATCGCTCATGGCGAGGGGCATTATGTAATCAACAAGAAAGAATATGAAAAAATGAAAAGTTCGAAAGTAATTGCTTTTGAATACATCAAGGGAGAAATATGTAAATTCCAAAATTTAGAAAAGAATCCAAATGGTTCTGATTATGATATTGCTGGTGTTTTAGACAGGGATGGCCGAGTGTTGGGTATGATGCCACATCCAGAGAGAGCAATGTTTTTTCATCATTCACCGCTTTGGCAAACAGAAAAAATAAACAAAAGTCTAAAAAAATACGGTGACGGAATTTTATTATTTAAAAATGCGGTTAACTATTTTAAAAAGCACTGATTTATGAGTCGAGATCTAAATGAAAAATGTGGGGTTTTTGGTATCTGGAATGCTCCACATTTGGCCGCTCGCCAAACTTATTTTGGATTATTTGCCCTTCAACATCGCGGACAAGAACAGACTGGTATAGTATCCACAGACGGAAAAAAGATATTTTTTCATAAGGGTGCCGGTTTAGTGAGTCAGATATATAAAGAAGATATTATAAAGAAACTCTCTGGTTTTGCCTCTATTGGACACAATCGCTATTCTACTTCTCGTGGTAGTCATCCAAAACATGCACAGCCAATTGTTTTCAACAACACTGTGTCTTTTGCTCATAACGGTAATCTTCCAAATACACAGGCACTCTCTGATTTTCTAAAGAAAAACAAAATCATTGTTAAAAAAGATGAATCAGATTCAGAAATCATGGCGAAGGCTATCGGTACTACAATGAAGCAAGGTTTCTCTTTACCGGAGGCGATAAAGAAATTATACCCCTTATTTACAGGGGCTTTTTCTTGCGTGGCGCTTTCTACGAAAGAGCTCGTCGCTTTTCGCGATCCTAGAGGTATTCGTCCTCTTGTGTTGGGTAAGAGGGGAAAAGAAGTTATCGTCGCTTCAGAGACTTGCGCTTTGAATACAATAGGCGCAGAATTTGTGCGAGAAGTTTTGCCTGGAGAGATGGTGGTCATTTCAAAGAGAGGTATAAAAAGTATTATTCTCACTAAAGAAAAACCAAAATTTGATATTTTTGAATTTGTATATTTTTCTCGACATGACAGTATCGTGCTTGGTAAATCGGTGTACGAAGTGCGCAAAAATTTTGGCAGAATGCTTTTTAAAGAACATTCAGAAATAAAAGTGGATCTGATTATACCTGTGCCAGAGACATCTGTGCCTGCGGCTATAGGATACAGCCAAGCAAGTGGTGTGCCTTTTGAAATAGCCTTAAATAAAAATAGATATATACATCGCACTTTTATCGAGCCACTCCAAGTCAATCGCGATCAAAAAGTAAAAATGAAATTGTCTGTGCTTAAAAATGTCGTAAAAGGAAAGAAGGTAGGAGTGCTAGATGATTCTATTGTGCGTGGCACCACCTCGAGACAGATTGTAAAAATGCTTTTTGAAGCTGGCGCAAAAGAAGTGCATTTTTTGGTTGGTTCCGCTCCAGTAAAATTCCCAGATTTTTATGGTATAGATACTCCTAGACAAAAAGAATTGATTTCTGCTGAAATGACGGTAGAAGAAACTCGCAAATATATAGGGGCCACAACCCTTTCTTTTTTATCTATCGACGGTATGGTAAAAGCCACAGGATTGCCGAAAGATCGATTTTCCTTATCAGCTTTTAATGGGGAATATCCATTATCTATTTTTGAACATTTAAAAGACATAAATTATGATTATGATAATAAATAATGAAAAGATGAAGACTGATTCCATTGTTCCCAGCAATGTTATTCGTTAGTTTTGAAAGGTGAAAATATAAACTCAATAAGCAAAGAGGAGCTAAGTGAGAAAATAATGGGAGAATGCAAAAATTTTGTTAACAATGAACTTGTCGATCGAATAAAGCAATTGTATGTGGAGAATTGTTATATGCTTACTCATGGTGTAAGAGAGTATCAACTCGAAAAAGTAGATAGAACTAGTCTCAGGCCATTTTTTACTAAAATTTTCGTTGTTCAAGATACAAAAAAGGAACCAGTAGAAATGGTATGCGAACAATTTAAGAACGATGAGATTGTTTTTGTTGATGATAAGGAAAAAAGATTTGCAGACTTAGATTTTGTAAAATATCTAAATTTACGCAAAGTATTATATACAGGGCCAGAAAGCATAGCTGAAATTTTTAGATACTCTGAAAGACAAAAACCAGAATAACCAGAAATTTAAAGACAGATGGATTCCGATCTGTTTTTAATGTAATATTATGAATATGGTGCAAATTGTTGAAAAAAGCAGAAAAATCATTCTAGAAGAAGATTTATCTGAAAAAAACAGCGTTTCAAAAGTGTCTAGTAGATTTTTAAACAAAATTATTTGTGGTGATGCTGTTGAAATATTAAAAAAGATTCCCGATGGTTCTGTTGAGCTTATTATTACATCTCCTCCATATAACCTTAAAAATTCAACTGGCAATGGCATGTCAGTAGGAAGTAAAGGAAAATGGGCAAATGCTGCCCTACAGAAAGGATACAGTCATCATGATGACTGTATGCCCCATAACGAGTATGTTAAATGGCAACGAGATTGTTTAGAGCAAATGATGAGAATAATTCCTGAAGATGGGGCTATTTTTTACAATCATAAGTGGCGGGTACAAGGAGGCTTGTTACAAGACAGGCAAGACATTTTGAAAGGTTTTCCTGTTCGTCAAATAATTATATGGAAAAGAAAAGGGGGGTTTAATTTTAATCCAGGATATTTTGTCCCGACGTATGAGGTTATTTATTTAATAGCAAAACCAAAATTTAAACTCGCTCCGCAAGCCAATGGATATGGAGATGTATGGGAATTTACTCAAGAAATGAATAACGAGCATCCTGCTGCCTTCCCAGTTAATTTAATTGACAGGATCGTTTCTTCAACTAAAGCACGGATTGTTCTTGATCCTTTCATGGGTTCGGGGACAACGGCTCTTTCTGCAATTAACCTTGGGAGAGATTATATTGGAATTGATCTGTCACCTGAGTATTGTGAAATGGCAGAAGAAAGAATTAAAAAACACAAACTAAATAAAAAGCTTTGGTAATTTTATGAAAAAGAAAAAAGAACCTGTTATCTATACAAAACAATCTTTAATTCAGAAACTAAAAGAAATTTCGGAAATGGATTGGATCCCAAACGGAAGACACAAAAATCATGGTGGGGTTGGAAATACTCTGGAAGATTTGCTTGGAATTAAAGAAAACAATTTGCCTATTCCAAATGCGGCTGAATGGGAACTAAAGACTCAAAGAGTTGATTCTGGTTCTTTATGTACTTTATTTCATATTGAACCGTCACCTCGTGCGATTGGTTTTGTACCAAAAATCCTTTTACTTAAATATGGATGGGCACATAAAGAAGGTGGTAAGAAATATGCAAAAGGAGAAATGAGTTTTAGGCAGACCATAAATGGACTATCGAGAAGTGATCGTGGGTTTATGGTTAAGATTGATCGCACAGAAAAGAAAATTATAATTTCCTTCGATGCCTCATCTGTAGATATACGCCACAAGTCTTGGCTTAAATCGGTCCAGCAGCGTGTGAATTTAAAAGAATTAGACCCACAACCATATTGGGGCTTCGATGATCTTGAGCATAAAGCGGGGACGAAACTACTGAATAGTTTTTATGTTCAAGCAGAAGTGAAGAAGATTAGAGGAAAAGAATTTTATAAATATACAAAAGTTACTATGTTACAAAAATTCTCCTTTGAGGGATTTTTAAAAGCATTAGAAGAAGGCAAAATACTTGTAGATTTTGACGCTCGTACAGGCCATAATCACGGAACAAAGTTTAGAATGAAAGAATCTGCATTGTCAATGATGTACGAAAAAATAACTGTAATTCTTTAAGGTTATGATTAAAAAGCAATTAGCTGTTTTGATATCAAATGGTGGCACAGGTACGAATTTGCAAGCCATTATAGATGGTATTGAGTCAGGCGAGATAAATGGGAGAATTTGCGCGGTCGTGTCGGATACTCCCGAGGCACTAGGGCTTGATCGCGCCAGAGCGCATGATTTAAAAATAGAAATTTGTCCAAAGAAAGAGGAATTGATATCTTTGCTGAAAAAATTAAATCCTGACTATATCTGTCTCGCTGGTTGGAAGCAGATCATTCTTGATGAAGTGATAACTGTTTTTCAAAATAAAATTTTAAATTTGCATCCCGGTCTTATACCTGATACTTTGGGGGGCGTGGCTAAAAACCCTGATGGCACAGATGCGCTTTGGAACAAAGGAAAATTCACAGATAAAGCCATACAAAATTTCATAGATCAAAAATCAACATTTGCTGGATCGTCGGTTCACTTTCTGACTTTGACTTTTGATTTTGGACCAGTCTTGGGCAAGACATTTGAGAAAATAGAGTCAGGGGATACTGTGGAGACCTTGTATGATAGACTAAAGAAAAAAGAAAATGAGCTTTATGTGGAAGTTTTAGAAAAATTATGCAGAAATTAAAGATTTTAATCATAGGCAGTGGAGGCAGGGAACACGCGATCGGATGGAAAGTCGCGCAATCTGAAAGAGCAGGTGAAATATTCTTTGCTCCGGGCAATGCCGGCACTTTGGAGATCGGTAAAAATGTTGATATCAAAGCGACAGATATAAATAATCTTTTAGAATTTGCAAAAAAAGAAAAAATAGATTTAACTTTAGCGCTTCCCGATGACCCTCTGGCTCTGGGGGTAGTTGATCTTTTTAAACAAAATGGTTTCAGGATTTTTGGTCCAACAAAACAGGCATCACAAATAGAATCCTCAAAAGCATTCTCAAAAGATTTTATGAAAAGACATAAATTACCGACGGCTGAATTTGAAGTATTTGATGATTTTGAAAAAGCGAGAATTTACACACTCGAGCATTCTTTGCCTGTTGTCATAAAAGCGAGCGGTCTTGCTTTGGGGAAAGGAGTCATCATTTGCAAGAGTTATGAAGAAGTAGAAAAAGCCCTCGAAGACATAATGGTTAAAAAAGTTTTTGGCGAAGCTGGTGATACTGTAGTGATAGAAGAATTTTTAACTGGTCCGGAGATTTCGGCATAAGGTACATTTTCGAGGGGCTAATTTCACAAAATATGTTTTAGTT
>ERZ1292623.501-Hain-H51-01um-R1-501-length-42640-cov-11_pt1 | contig 42640 bp, 53 predicted proteins | sample MGYA00564398_ERZ1292623 | MGnify/ENA primary metagenome ERZ1292623 (study PRJEB36523, sample SAMEA6512633) | groundwater metagenome | collected 2019-01-07 | study: AquaDiva: Metagenomics assemblies of 32 groundwater samples
AGAAGAAACCCGCCAGAGCTCCGAGAGGAGATGGCGGGTCAGTTTAGTTGAACGACACCAGAAGAGGATTTCGAGTGAAGTACTCCTCGCGCCCGTGGACTCCAGACGAGATGATCCGAAGAAATTGCCGGCTGAAATCTCTCTGCACCGGCAAGCTCTCGTGCGGAGTCAGAATGCCGATCTCGTGGACTTCGCCGGCCTTCAGGAAGATCGCGCTGCTGAATGGATAATCAGTCGCAACATGGCCGATGTCGCCATCAGGCGATGTATCCTCGTGTTCAGCGTCCCACACAGCGCAGCTGTCGTCGAGGTTGTTGGCGAGTAGAATCCTTACATCACGATCGAGAGTGACGCGGTGTCTTGGCTTTGGTTTGGGCTTTGGTTTTGGACTCGGAATTGGGGTTGGTACACCCCATCCTCCGCCACCGCCTCCCCAACAATAGATTTGACCCGGGACCCTTCCCACCTCTGTATGCAAGGCGCGACCGTATTTTGCGCGCTGCCCGCGATGAGGAGTCCCTGCGGCGGCGATAGATTCGTCGATCGTCAGGAAGCCGATGTCGCCTTTTTTCAGAAACACCGAGTCCACGATGTCACTGTAAGGCGCATAGATGTTGGGAATCGATGCCGAATCACCTTGGATGTACGGCATCATCAGACACCGAATACCCGAAAATCGAGGGAATGTCACTGTCCGTCCTGTGTTTGTGTCCACTGCCTATTCCTTCTTTCAAGGTACCGTTTGACTGCATCAAGCCACAATGGCTTAATCTCTCGATATCCTACAATAATAGCACCTCAGCGTCAAGGGCAACAAAAAATCCGCAGATAATGGGATAATGGAGTTAGGACCCATTCTTTCAAGTCAACCTGTGGTCACGAATAATTTTGCTGACACAAAATTTTCTCGACCCCGCCTCGCGGTTTTTGCCTTTCGCTTTCTTCATTCTCTGTGGTCACACCTCTTCTCGGCTTCCGCCTCGAAGGGTGCGACCCCGCCTCGCGATTTTTTGCGCCCAATGCGCAAAAAATATCGCTCCGGCCGGCACAAGTGTCGGAAAAAGCAAAGCAGTTTGCTTTTTCCTACCTTGTGCCCCCACCAGGACTCGTCCCAGAATCGCGGGCTTTTGTTTCGTCCTACGGACTCACAAAAGATCTCGCGTTCCCGGACGGCCGCTCGGGTTTTCCGCTCGTGGTACTCGCGAAAAACATCCTGCGCGGCTTCGAGTCCTGACGTGGTGTGCGCAGGCACACTACTGCGTGGTCACTTCGTTCGCTCCGCTCACTCAGTGCCCCCGCCAGGACTCGAACCTGGAACATCAGCTCCGAAGGCTGATGTGATATCCGTTTCACCACAGGGGCAGTGGTCGCATCATACGGTGCTATTAAAGGCTCGTCCAGAAACAACACAGTAACCCGTCACGCCTCCGCATCTTCGTCTGCACTGCACGCACAATCGGGTATACTACCTCATGCGCTCACGCGTCCCACCCGAAGTGCTTGCCGTGCACCAATCCCTCGTAGATGCAGGGTTCCAGGCATACCTCATAGGTGGATGTGTTCGCGATCTTCTCATTGGACGCGAACCAAAAGATTGGGATATTACTACAAATGCCACCCCAGAAAAAATTCAAGAAATATTCCCTGATAGTTTTTATGAAAACTCATTTGGCACTGTTGGCGTAAAAACACCCTCAGAAGACCCGAAGCTTCACATTGTAGAAGTTACACCATATCGGCTCGAGGATGAGTACAAGGACGCACGGTGGCCCAACAGCGTGGTGTGGAGCGACAAGCTCGACGACGATTTGAAACGCCGTGACTTTACGGTGAATGCAATTGCATACGACCCCATCAACGAATCGTTTACCGACCCACACGACGGTCAAGAGGGGATTCGTCGCAAGACACTCGTCGCTGTGGGGAACCCGTCCGAGCGCTTTGCCGAAGATGCCCTGCGCATGTTGCGCGCCGTTCGTCTCTCTGCCGAGTTGGATTTCACCATCGAAGCGACGACCATGGCTGGAATTGCTGAAAACGCGCCGCTTCTCGCAAAAATATCGCGCGAACGCGTTCGTGACGAATTCATCCGGATTCTCGAGACAAAAACCCCCATGCAGGGCATCTATATCGCGCAGAAACTCGGGCTTTTGAAGTATATTATTCCCGAACTCGAAGAGGGGATTGGCTGCAATCAGAATCAGGCGCATTCATTTGATGTCTTTGAACACTTGGTGCGCAGTCTTCAACACGCCGCCGACAAAGGCTGGCCACTCGCGATTCGCGTTGCCGCCCTCCTCCATGACGTGGGCAAGCCCGCATCTCGTCGCTTCGACGAAGAGAAGAAAGATTACACTTTTTACGGGCATGAAGTGATCGGTGCGCGCACGGCAAAGAAAATCCTTGAAGACCTTCGATTCCCCAAAGATTTATCGGAGCGCATTGTGAATCTGGTGCGCTGGCACATGTTTTTTTCCGACCCAGACAAAATCACCCTATCCGCAGTGCGTCGCATTATCACCAATGTCGGCCAAGAACACATTTGGGACCTCCTGAACCTGCGCATCTGCGACAGGATTGGCACTGGCCGGCCAAAAGAACAGCCATTCCGCCTGCGTAAATACACTTCTATGGTAGAGGAGGCGTTGCGTGACCCCATTTCGGTCGGAATGTTGCACATTGACGGAAAGAAGCTTATGGAGCTCTCTGGCGAACGGCCAGGGAGGAAAATTGGATGGATATTACACGCACTTCTCGAAGAGGTGCTCGACGACCCGCTAAAAAACGATATCGCATACCTAGAGCGCCGTTCTATAGAACTATTGGCGCTCCCCGAGGAAGAATTGAGGAAGGTAGGCGAGCAAGGCAAAGATCGCCGAGCCGAGGAGGATGAGCGCGAGATAGAGCTTTTACGAAAAAAGCACCATGTTGCATAAGCAAAAACCTCGCGCACGCGAGGTTTACCCGTCTCTTATGGAAAGATGGGGAGAAATCTGAGCGGGAGAAGCGCAAAAGTCGCAACCCACCCAAGCGCATAGAGCACGAACCACAGCAACGGCCACAGAGCGAGCCCCACAACAAACCTATCGACAGGGCCACAAAAAACCTGTTGTCCATCCGCCTCGATGGTTCCGTATTTTGCGAAGGCGAGGGCAAAAAGCACCCACGCTCCTATTGATATGCCCATATAGATATCCATTCGTTACTCCACCCTTAACCCGCGTGAACATAGCAAAAAAGGTTGGTGCTAGCAAACTGATTCGTATTTGAGAAGGTCAGACCTTCTCATTTTGACTTCAAACGCTTCTGTGGTAGTTTCCGTGTGGATTAGAAAGCGACAGAAGGAACATGGTATGACCGGAACCGCATGGCAGTCTTTCATGACATTCATGCAAGATCCGCCTGTTTGGGCGGCATTGCTGATTGTCATGGTCGGCGCCTTCATCCTGAACTACGGGCGTGACCTTTGGGTCGTCGTTGTTGCCGGCATGCTGGGCGCGTTTGCCTGGTTTGCGCTCGGTACACTTGTCGCCTCGTTTGCAATGGGGTGGCCCTATATCCTCGCATGGATCTTGGTTGCACTGATTCTGCTCTACAACATGGGATGGCTGATCGAGAAAGAGCGGTACTTTATGCTCACGGTCAACCTCGTCATTGTTGTCGCGCTCGCATCAATCATCAGCTCAAACCTGTTCCAGCTTTCGTTCTGGAAAAGTGTGGGAGTGGGACTTGTCACCCTTTGCGTACACTTGTTCATCGGCTTCTTCGTCGCGATGCTCAAGTGGTGGAGCTTCAACCGCAAACGCCTTGATGTCGGAAAAGATTCCCGCGCCGCATTTTTGGTGGAGTTGCGCCAAAAGTACGATCGTTTCTTGCACTTGCGGGCAAATCCCCGCATGACACGGGGTGGTATGGCCCAAATCACTGATCCATCTGATGAGTTCACTGACGCTGAGGGCACAGCCATCCTCGCTTTTCCGACCGAACAACGCGCATTGCGCAACATGCCAGTTCCCGCCGTTCTCATCGAACGGTATGACCGACATTTGCAATACGCGCGAGCGCAAGTACCAACACCGTACGACATGAAGGACAAGTTCCTGTGGTGGATGATCGCGTGGCCAGCCATTCTGGTCCATATGACCCTCGCCGACCTCATGGAGCACCTGTGGCGTTGGTTCTTTGAGATGATCGACGCTGTCCTGGTCAGTATCCAGCGAAGTGTCTTCCGTGGGAACGAAGAGTTCCTCAAGAAGTAAACCTAGCCAATACAATGCAGAAAAGCCCACCATTTGGTGGGCTTTTTTCATAGTGTACAGGCTTCAATCAACTGGTCGGCCAGTTCTACCGCCTCGGAATACCAGGGGCGATAGGTGCGCCACTCTTCGGGAATTCCCGCAAGGCCCACATTGGCGCCAATCATGGCACCCAGGATTGACGCATTACTATCGGCATCGCCTCCATGGTTCACAATCTCGATGAGTCCTTTCCGAAAGTCGCACGGGTGCCGTAGGAAAGTGCCCATGGTGATTGTGAGTGTATACATGCAGTGGAATCGCATGTACCCCTGGATATTACGCAGAGCGACGGGGTCGTGGATAACCGACTCGATAAGTTTCAAGCGGTCACTCACCTCGGTTGGTGCATTCAATTCATTCAGTTCGACATGCCTCACACGAGGAATGAGCGTGTTATTGAAGTAACCAAGTGCCTCGCTCGCACCATCAAACGGACGCCTCACCGCACGAGCCATCATGTTTCCTACTGCAAAAGCAGTGATGCTCGGCACAACGCCCGGGTGGGTGAGGGAACCCAGTGATATACAGTCTTTCTGAAAAGAATCTGTGTTCCTTGTTTCGAGCGCACTTACAACTGCCAAAGGTGACACCTTCATCATGATGCCGTTGCCCGCACCCTTGCCTGGCACGGCCTCAGGAAGCAGATCGGTCACTGGGTCACGCCTGCCGTCCCTTATGTCCTTTATCGCCCTCTCGGTCGTGCCACCCCAGCCAGTGTTGCGATCCGCGAGGGCTCTCACATGTTCAGATGCCATGTCGGCAACATTTACATCGCCATGATTCCGGATAAGTGAACGGGCAACAGCCTTAGTGAGCTGCCAGTCATCAGTTGTATCTCCCGAGACAAGGTGATCTGTTCCAAACATCTCGCGACTGGTTTCCGAGGGGTCCATAAAACCCACAACGCCGCGTCCGCCGTTCAGGAGGGCAATTTGTTTTGGCTTCATACCTTCGACAGGCATACCAAACGCGTCCCCGATGAGCGCGCCTGTGAAACACGCATGAATTCGGTCTCTTTGATCAACTGGAATCATCTGACTTCTCCTTTTCCGTGCGGAGCATAGTATATAAAGGACAAAAAACAAAGCTCCTGGCTTTGTTTTAAAAATTTCGAGACTGGATGCAGTTCGCGGAGCGTAAGCAAAAGCCCGCGAGGCATATTGGGAAATCGGGCTTTTGAAATGGGTCCAGAGGCGAGGCGCCGACGAGCAAGGGACCAAGGCGTACTTGGAGAGTACGACGCGGGATCGAGCAAGGAAGGCAACAAAGCATATGGGCTCATTTCAAAAGTCCGGAAAAAGAAAACCGCCTTGTGGTGTGTATCTTTCCCCACAAGGCGGCTCTTATGCTGCTATTGCAGCTTTATATAGACACAATCACTAGGGATTCAGTCATGAGTACATTTTTATCCAATCAGCGCGTTCATCTCGGTTCCGGCGCCTACTATTACTTATTGTGGAGAGTACTTTGTACTGAGGAGCATCGGAGGATGCTTCCTGTGTCGTGCCTCAAAGACCATCTGTGTTAGAGAATACCGCGCTATCGGACACAGTAAAGGACATGCGTGTGGATAGCTGTCCTTTACAACAACTATGTGTCGAGTGCAAGGTCGAAAACGCCAGTCTCTCTCTGCACAAACCCTAAAGATGTATACAGAGCGCGCGCGGCGACTCTTGATGAGTTGCTGGTGAGTCTCACTTTTCGTGCGCCCCGGATACGCGCCTCTACAATCAGCTTGTTCATGATTGACCGCGCAACACCTTTTCCCCGATAGGCATTATCAACAACGACATCGTCCACATAGGACTTACAGCCTCCAAGAGGAAGGTATTCGAGCACCAGCGCTGCAATCCCTATAATCTTGCCGCCATCACGGGCCAGGACTACATAGCTTCGCTCGGCACTCAACGCAAGCGATGAGACAGTTATGTCCCGTTTACGATTGGAGAGCTGTGCGGCTAGCAATGTGACTTGCCTTACCATGTCCTGGGTTACCTCGTGTTTTTGGAGAAATCGATAGGTAATCATGTCCATACTCCTTATCTAACCCAACCCTAGCAGAAAGGGAGGTGGTTTGCATGAACTCTCGCTAAAGTGCGACCTCAATCGACACAGGACAATGATCAGACCCGAAGAAGTTATTGTGTATTTCTGCTTTTTTTATCTTTTTCTTAAGGGCGCTTCCTACAAAAAAATAGTCGATGCGCCAGCCAATGTTTCTATCACGCGCTCGTGAAAAATTGCTCCACCAGGTGTAGTGTCCGTTCCCCTGTGTAAAAAGGCGAAACGAGTCCACAAATCCCGCATCTATCATGTTGTCGACTCCTACGCGCTCTTCTTTGGTGAAACCGGCCTCTCCGTCATTTGGTTTGGGATGTGCCAAGTCATCTACTGTATGCGCCGCATTCAAATCCCCACAAAAAATAACCGGCTTTTTAGCGTCAAGCTCTTTACAATATTCGAGGAACGCCGGATCCCAGTGTTTGTGTCGCATCGAAAGGCGGCTTAGGTCATTCTTGGAGTTGGGTGTGTAGGCGGTCACAATGTGAAACTTTGGGTATTCAAGTGCAATGAGTCGCCCCTCGCTATTCAAATCGCCGTATCCGTCCACCAAATGGTATTTTTTCAAGAGCTTTTCAGGAAAATCAAGCAGTACCTTCTCTGGTTTGTGCTTGGTGAAAATCGCCGTGCCACTGTACCCCTTCTTTTTTGCCGAATTCCAATACTCTTCATATTCTGGCAAGTCAATTTCGCACTGCCCCCGCTCGGCTTTTGTCTCCTGCAAACAGATAATATCTGGTTTCAGGGATTGAACCATCGGCAGAAACATTTTCTTGTTGTACACCGCTCGAATACCATTCACATTCCATGAAACTATTTTCATGGACCCATCCTATCATCTACACTCATACAGAAAAACCGCCATAGGCGGTTTTTATGCGTTACCCCACATATCCGGCGGACGAGTCCAGAACAAAAACATGAACCACACCATCTTTTACCCCAACAGTGAATCTATCGTTTTCTTCAAGCATTTGGGGCATTCCTTGGTTGTCCCGAGCGAGGGAGATTATACGCTCTTTTAAAACCATGCTTGCCGCATGAGATTCGTCACGCATTACCCCAAGCATGGGGTACCACCGGAATGCCTTGTGCCACGCGAAAAACCAAACTGCCACAGGGGCTCCTATGCCGAGCAAAACAAGCAATGTACCCGCATTCATTGTGTTTGTGCCATATCCTCTTAAAGACCCAATCACGATTCCAACCAAACAGCCCACTATAAGCACCAAAAACCCTCCCACAACCATCATGGTCTCGTACGGTTTCCATCGCTGTATCTTGCGGTCCTGTTCGCAAATCCACGCATACTCATCAGGTGTAATCGGAAAAGATTTCTCTAGTGGCACTGACTCTCTTTTTAGAACACACTCCGGCATGTAATCCTCCTCAAATTCTGCGCCCAGTATAGTCAGCAAGACATCGCGAGCAAGCGTGGTGCGAGAGCTTGACAGAAAATCTACAGGTGGAACTATCGATACAGAATAGACGGCGAGGTTGCCCCATGGCAAAAAAGCGTATTCTCGCTCATGCACCCTCGCCGTTTCTGCGAGTATTGCTTGAGATTGAAGAATTTCCTGACGACATGCTTGTTGCCGCAGGAAAGCAACTCACGGCGCCACAACCAGGCGATCATATCTCAGGACCCCTTCCAACCTATGTACAGCGCGTTGTTGCATTGATGGGAAAGAAGGGATTTATCCAGGAAGCTGCTCGAGAGCGGGAAGACTTCGTCATGGTAGCCGCCATGACCGTCGATACCAATTTCCTGTATGCGTTGTTGGAGTTTTTCATAGAGCATGCCGCCACCCCTGCAAATCTGCGCGGCAAAACCGTGACTTGGGCAATTCGCCGTGGATTTATTCTCGTTTTTTACGAAGACGAAGAAGGGGACGCGGGCGACGACGATGAACTTTCGTTCGAACCAGACCTTGGATCAGACGCCGACGACAATGGTGACGAACCTGCACCCAAAAGGAGAACACTCCACTGAGAAAGGCGCGGAAAATCCGCGCCCTTGTCTTTTTCCCCCTCCTCGCCTAGGCTCATAGGCGGAAAAGATGAGGTAGGTACATGCAACCGGTAACTCGCGTGCGCATTATTCAACAACGCACTGCTCTGATTGATGCGGTGCGCGCCTGTTCGCGGGCGCAAAAAGACCTGTGGCAAAAGGTGCCGTGGCTTGCCCTACAAGCCGATGGGCGAACCGGATATTCCGACTCATACAGCCGCGCATACAACAACGGTCTTTGGACACTGACAGTAGCACACCATGGCTATTGTTCTGCCTTTGTAGACTGTGCCACCGGCGAGCTTGTGGACGCAGAGCTTCGTCCTCTTGTCGAAAAGTATGTTCTGGAGGTTGCAGCGTACATCGAACAGATTGACGCGCACGCTGTCACCAAAGGTCTTGCAGCGGACGCCAGCAGACGGACAAGTGATTGCTACAACGCCGACGATCAGGCATTGTGGCGAAAAGAAACCGCGCAGTCCCTCAATCTTTCTGAAGGATATGTTCGTCTCAAAAAGCCACAATGGAGCGAGGAGTTCAATTGATGGCTCACACTCCGAAAAAGCTTGTTACTCTGGCGACAACAAACCCTGGAAAAGTAATTTCTCTGCAACGCGCAATCGAAAAGTACGGCATTATCGTCGCCCATGCGGAAATTGAGCTACCTGAACCGCAGACACATGACCTCGAACACATTGCTCAATTCAAGGCCGCGCATGCCTACAAAATCTTGCAGAAACCGGTGATATCCCAAGACTCTGGCTTCTACCTCGATGCGTGGCCTGGTTTTCCAGGTCCATTCGTCAAACACGCAATCCAAACACTGGGAAACCCTGGTCTGCTACACCTTTGCAAGGGACTGGTGCGCACTTGCGAATTCAAGGAGTGTATTGCATTCGTTGATGGGGAAGATACCACCTGGTTCACTTCGTCGATTCCGGGCACCCTCGCGCAAGAGGTACGTGGCGATTTGCCCAAAGATGCATGGAGTCCGTTGTGGCAGGTTTTCATCCCTCAGGGATGGGGCCGCACAATCGCTGAAATGACCCCTGCACAAAGAGAGCGGTGGCGAGCAGAGCGAGGAAATACCTGTGCGACTCAATTCGCGGAATGGTACTCGTCGTAATAAAGAGCGGACTTAGTCTGCTCTTTTTCTTTGTTTCCCATGAAATTGCTTGTGAATGTTGCGTAGATGTTTGTCGGTTACATGGGTATAGATTTGGGTCGTATTGATACTCGCGTGGCCCAAGAGCACCTGCACACTACGAATATCAGCGCCGTTTTGTAACAAATCCGTCGCAAACGAGTGGCGCACCACATGGGGAGTGACTTTTTTGGTAATACCTGCGGCGATTGCATGTTTTTTAATGATTCGTTCGACCGAGCGTGGGGTGAGCCGTGACGCTTCTTTTGATTTTCCTGCTACTCCGTATTGTACAAACAAAGCCTCTCCCATATCGCCTCGTTTTTCCTTATATTTCTTTATCGCCTCCTTGGCGGCTGGCGAGAAAAACACCACACGCAACTTGTCTCCTTTGCCGCGTACGGTAATTTCATCGCGCGATAGGTCGGTGTCACTATTGAGTGATGTGAGCTCGGATACGCGCAACCCAGTGGAAAACAAGGTTTCCATGATGGCGCGGTCGCGGAGCGCCGAGAGGGAGTCCCCCTTTGGGGCAGACAAGAGACGCGTCAGCTCTGTTTCAGAAATCATATCAATCTCGCGATCGGGGAGCTTTGCAAGCTCGATATGTTCAGGCTGAAGTGCCACCACACCCCGTTTGCGTAGAAATTTTAAAAAAGCTCGCAGGGCGATGAGATAGTAATTCTGTGTCCGTTTTTTCATAGTGCCTTCGCGTGTCGGCGCACGATTGAGCCCTAGCCGAAACTCGCGCACACTGCTTTCCGTGATGTCTTTTGGGGTTTTAATGCCTTGCGCGGCAAAAAAGCGAGTCAAGTAACGATCATAATTCTCAACGGTCTTCACCGAACGACCCCGTTCGATCTCAACATACTCCAAAAAGTTGTTTTTGAGCCTTGTTACCTCACTTCCGATAGCCATGGGGAAAGTATACCTCTTTAGAGAGAGGCCGAAGTGTCGGTACAGATTGCCTCAATCACCGAGTATACTGCAGGTATGAAATCGTTCGGGGAAAAAGTGGGAACAAATGGAAAGCGGACGGTGAATGATCTTGGCGCGGGGATGACGGACAACCAACGGATGGAGGAGTTTGCGCACACAGGTGACACTGCATATGTCATTGGTCGACCAGATTTGATGACGCGGTTGGGGATACAGGTAGATGCCAGTGGCATGCCTCATTCAACTCTTGGAAAGTCTAATTACGAGATCGAAGACGAGGTCCTCGCATCTTTCGGTGCCAACAACGAAACACTTGCCGGACTGCCACTCAAAGACCGTGTGTGGCGCCTTCTGGACATAGCGATGATGCGAGCGAAAAAAGCTGGTAGCGATGAGGAGTTCGCAAAAGAGATAGCTGTGCGGCGGCTTTATGAAGCACTCTCTGCACAACCCATGTCTGTAGCTGAAGCGATATTCGTTCGCACAGATCCGACCACCATTAAAACACTTGCCCTTGTTCCGGTACTCGAAGCCTTGTATCAACACACGCAAGATGAGGTTGCCAATCTACGCATCGGTGGTGCAAGCCCAAAAGTCTATCTTGCGCGTTTTAAAGAGCTGTCGCTTCCATTTTCCGATGCAGCGCGAAAAGCATGGGACAGAGCCAAAAACGATCCTGATGCAATCTTTCTCGTTCGTAGCTCCCTATTTCCTATACTCTTCCACATAGGCAACTCTGATGAAAATGTCCGCAACTCTCGTACAAGAAAACCATTCGAGCTCACCGAGGGTAGGTTCGCGGTACTTTCTGACACCGAGGACCGAATCTACTTGGCTCCCGCAGATATCTACGAAGTGATACGACAGAACCCCGATTCACAAGAGTCTTACGAGATGATTCTGGACCAAGGAATGCCCATTGACGAGAGCATGTTTGTAGAGGCGGGGCGAGGAGTAGCGCAGGTGACGCTTGATGAATTTATTCTTGTGAGCCATCCAGAGGTACGCAATCTGATTTCGTTTTCGTTTGGAGTCGACATCACGAAACTCACACTGCGAGAACAGCTCCACTTCCTAAGCTTTCTCAAAACAGTGCGCGTGCGAGAGGCGGAGGATGTTGAACGATTCACAACGACTTACAACGAAAAAGGGCTGAAAACTTTCCTCGCGCTCGCACACAAGCCACAGCTGGGGGAAAGCATTGTCGCCTTCGGGACAGCGCGACCGGAGTTTGCAAAGCGTGTGTTCGCGCAATTTGGCTCAATCGCACAGGCCGCAGACGATGTCGCGCAATTTATCGGCTCACATATCCAAGGTGAGCATACGGCCGCGCTCGCAGATGAGCTTGCCGAGCGATTCCGTCGCAGAGGCGCAGAGTATCTTGAAGCGTTCATCAAAAAGGGCCTTGGGTCGGCAGCATCAGATGCCGAGCTTTTGCGCGAACTGGATCAGGTGCGCACAAGCGTTATTCTCTACACTACCGCGACACGCCTTCTTGCAGAACGGGTGAGCTTACGCCCGAAAATCTCTCAGGCGCGCAGGTGCGGAAGACACCAGGCGGCTCATTCACCGATACAGAACGCAAGGCCGCACGAGCGATACACGAGAAGCGCTACCGAGGAAGGCCGGGCTACAGCGACGAGCTGGTAGATGCGCTCGACACAGGCTTGCTCAGCGCACTAGAAGATCCTTCCAACACCTTTTACTGCCTCTATGCCAAGACCGACGCGAACAGTACTACCGAGGACTTAGTGAGCTATCTGCGCTTCAAGCAGGATGGCGATCGCACCAAGCTCGCCTCGGTGATGGCGAACGACGACTTCCAGGGAGGAAAAATGGGTGAGATGCTCGCCGAGGGCGCGTTTCGTGAGCAACAACGGCTCGGCGTGCCCATCTATGCCGAATGCGACCCGCGTTCGGGCATCACGCAGAAATATCTCGAGTGGGGCTTCGTGGGGCTTTCTGCAGGAGAAGAGCGTGGCCTCAAAATATTCAACATCGAATGGCGTGGTAGTCGCAACGCTCCACTCGCCACCACTCTGGAGAAAATGACCCGCGACGAGGTGATGCGCCGATCACAGGAAGCTCCCGATGCATCAAGGAAAACTGTGTTCCTCACCTGCCCCGCTCCCAAAGAAGGCGCGCAGACCGTGTCGCTTCCGGAAGTCGAACGACTCCTTGCTGACGGATACATGCTCACCCGCTACTTCACCGAAAAGGGCACGCACTACTCCGTACTTGAACGGCCATGAGCCGCTGCCACGGGGAGCGCTACCGCAAGCTCACTCTCCCACAACATTTCGAAAAGCGCCTTGTGCATTTCATATATATGCGGGTCGGTGATAATCACTCCCACCAAATGCTCGGTGCCCAGTGTGAAGTATGAAATACGACCATCGTATATCTGCATGACTGTCTTAAAGGGTGCACAGTGTGCGGCCATGAGCTTCACATCGGTGATGGTGATGTGATATCCAGCCAACAACTCCCGATTTTTGGGCGTATCGAGTAGGAGCGCTTTCTTCTTAAGCCCCCTGCGCTCGCGCTCGGCCACATACGACCTATTTATATCCCCAATATGGCGCTCAATCATTTCTAAATCAGCGTAGCTGTATATCGTCTCTTTTGCAGTGAGTGTGTCCTCAAGCACTCGCTTGATACCTGCCGGACCTTCATAAAACTTCACCCCGGGCCTCCCGATAGAAAGACTGAAAGCTGAAGAGAGCTCGGGAAGAGCGCCTTCGAGGGCTTTGAGTGCCTGCTCGGCATCTCTGCGCTTGGCTTCCGCCATTTCCTGAAGTTTTACCGGGTGCACCGCAGAAAATCTGGAGACCCCCCTTCCTTCGTCTTTTTTCTCCACAAGCCCCTTTTCCAAAAGGTCATTCAATACTTTGTACGCGAGCGTACGCGGTACCCCTGCTTGTAGTGCTGCCTTTGACGCAGGCATGGAGCCTCGTACCACCAACACCTCAAAAAGAGCCGCTTCGTGCCCCGTCAAACCCGCTTGCACCAAGTGTTGTTCGTAGGTCATAGGTCGTTTCTGACACAGTGCTTTTCAAGCCATGTGGCGATTTCGCCGATTGGTGGTTTTTTAGTGACGACCCACAAAACACCGTCAACAATATCGCGATCAGACAGAGCGGGTTCATACCCATTTTTGTGTATAAAAGCAACTGCGCAGAGAAATGCGGTTCGTTTGTTCCCATCTATGAATGGGTGGTTGCGAGCGATGGAGTCCAGGTATACAGATGCTTTTTCCCACATTGTCGCATACATGTCTTTGCCGCCGAACGCCGCCTTTGGACGCTCCAAGCACCCCGTAAGCGTGCCGACCTCGCGCACACCCGCAGAACCGCCTGATTGGCGCACTGCAATGGCATGAAGCGCGAGTGCTTCTTCAACAGTGAGGTAGTGCATGCCTACTTAGCTAACTCTTTAAAAGCCTCGATATGCTTTGAAACGAATTGATTCGCCCAAACAAGAACTTCGGCATCGCCATCACCTTTTGCGTCTATTTTGGTGAATTCGACCCTGCCGTGTGTTGCTTTGTTGATACGGATTAGGTCACCCACACTGAGACCTGCCGTTTGTGCGACATCCTTGGGTATGGTGACCCCTATGGAACTCCCTATTCTTATTACTTTTTGAGCCATATGTGGTTATTTATCTTATTATAATGCCATTATAATCATCCGTGCCATTTGTGTCAATCTCGCGCATGAGGGTGGTGTGGAGACCGCCACTCCCAAGCTGTAGGGTACCGCGTATAGTAAATATTGTCAATCCATTTTTACACTATTTTGTTGATTTTGGTATGAGGTTTTTATTGAAAATGAATCGCTATTTACACATCGCTGATATATATGAAAATAGATATTGACAAAAGTATATTTAGGGCGTATACTTTCCACAGTTAAAGAGTTCATTGGAATTGCTTCGAGTGTGTGCCCCACCTCTGATTCGCGAAAGCGAACGGTGCCTACGGCCGGAAAGCGAGGAAAGAGGAGAGAGTGGGGAGAGACACAGACTCAAGGCAATTCGTTTCCACGGCGATGCTTATGCTAAGGAAGGGCGGGAAACCCCTCCGAACCACGGCTCCGAGGCGCAAGCTTCGGAACACTCGCCACCCGGCCTTAGAAAAGGCATGGCTGCTTAGAAGGGAAATAACCACTCCCTTGTAAGTAGAAATGCCTCGACTATCGGAGTAACACCGATTCGAGGAGAGACAAAAAGAGAGATGGCAAACTGAGAAGCGAGCTGTACAAAAGACTTTGACAAGCCCTCTCGTCACCGCCCGCAAGGGATTGGGTGGCCAGAGACCATAGAGAACAGGGCCTGCGCAAACGGATGCAATCCGAGGCGCGCGAGGAAAATGCGACGAGGCGTACTACAAGTACGACGAGGAGGATTTTTCGATGCGCAACGACGAAGTGCGCCGTTTGTGCAGGCCCGACTCATTATTCCTTAACTGCGGGCAAGCTTCGCTTGCCCGCAAGGAAGGAGTTGTGAAAACGATTCCGAAGAAGTAGGGAAGCGCCCGCCCCCAAGTCGAAAGATGAGGGGGTGGGCAAACAGGAGCCGCCAGGGAAGCCTGGTGGAAAAAGCATGAAGAAATTTTCTCCGCGGCCCGCCGCTGGCGCCATCGCCGGCCAGATCTTCGCCGTAGGCGGCGCTCGCGCCGCCTACGACTACTGCGTCGAGGTCGCCCGTGGCGACCTCAGCGACAAGATCGCGCGGGGCGAGTTTTCGCCGCCTCGGGGCTTCAGCCCCGAGGCGGCACAGGCGAGGGTTCACGCTCTCGCCTGGCTCGCGCGCCACAAGAAGCGCGCGGCCTAATTTCTTCGGGAGTTTATGTGTTCTCCCCGGGTGAAAGTCCCGAAACAAGAACACTCCTTTCCCAATGTTGGCGGTCAAACATTGGAACGGTTCGGGGCGAGCACGGTTGGTTCCGTCGCTCGCCCCCTTTATCAAGCATGCGATATTCACTCGTGTGCTTGTAGAGAAATATTATTGGTATACAGAATGATCGCCAATCGAAAGAAGTATGGCGACAGATTTTCCTTTGCCTTGGTAGCGAAACACGATGCGCAACCTATAGGTGACAGAGAAGCTGTAGCGATCTTTCATTTTGCCGTGCAGTTTGTGCACGCGTAGATGACGATGATTTGTAGGGTCTCCGAACGCTTCGACGCGTTTAAAAACGCGTTCTTGTGTTTCTGTGGGGTATGCATCAAGTTCTTGGAGGAATCGCTCGGAAGTTAGCACCTGCATACATCAGAGCGTGCCCATCTGGTGCCGCTTAAGTAGCGTACGCAAATCGCCCTTGAACACACGTCCGCGAGCTATGTCTCGCTCCGCTTCTAGTACGGCCTGGATTGCCTCTTCTTCTGACATTTTCCGAATTGCCTTGCGCACAATGCCTGCTCGAGACATCTCGGGGTTGCTCTTTTCGAGTCGCTCGAGATTGCGTTTGGACTGAGCGTCGAGGGGAACAGAGATGGTAGTCATACAAATATAACAATAATTACTATAAAGTAATGGTATCTAGTACCTGTGCAATCGTCAAGCCAAAGCTATCCTGCCAAAGCTACTCAAAAACTATCCGAATCAGACACCGCGTACAGCAAGCAATCAAACACGATTGTGTGTTGTACGGGGCGTCTGCCCCAGAGAATAGAGAAACGCCCTCGCGCATGCGAGGGCACGGCCAGCCATGGCCGCAACCTCTTGAAAGGAGGACAACATGGCGAATTTTATCAACCTGACCCCCCACCCCGTCCGTCTGCGCCCGAACGCCGCCAACACGGCGGCGTCTCCGGACGCAACGGACATCGTCGTCGCCCCGTTCGCGGGGCCCGACGGCAAGCCCGCCCCCGCGCGGGTTTCGTCGACTCCGGGTGGGGTCGTCGGGGAGGCCGCAGGCCTCCCCATCTATGGGGCGCCCATGTGGGGCGCCGTCGAAGGGCTGCCCGCCCCCGTGGAGGGGACGATCTTCATCGTCTCCCTCCTTGTCCTTGGCCACTTGAGTGGCCGAGATGACGTGGTGGGCCCCGGCACGGGCCCGGCGGACAACACCGTCCGCTATTCGGAGCCCCCCGAAAGGAAGGGGCAGGTGTACGCCGTCACGCGGCTCAACCGCGGCTGACGGCAACCCCTCCGTGCAGGGGTGAGTAGTTGAATGGCCAGTGCGGCACGGCGCACTGGCTTGAGTAGAGAAAAAAGGAAGGTTCGGGGCGAGCGTGGATGGTATCCCGCTCGCCCCCTTTATCAAGCATGCGAACAATTCGTGTGCTTGTAGAGGAATTTGGCGACTATTCGTAGAGTGAGTGATCCCCAACATCAATGAGAAGGGCGATTACTTTTTTCTTCACAAGACGAATAACGATGCGCACACGATAGTTTACTGAAAAGCTGTGATAGGAGTTCATGCGTCCATGAAGCTTGTGCAAACGAAGTCGCTGATGATTGGCTGGGTCTCGAAAAAGTTCGACAGCATCCTTCACTTCCTGCTTCAGGTGAGCTCCCAGTTTTTTATACGAGCGTGTATAACGCTCGGTGAAGATGATCTGGAGCATGACTAGCGAATGTGTTTGACGATCTCGTCGATATCACCTTCGTATAGTCGTCCAGCTTTGATGTCTTCCTCAGCTTCGCGAATGCGGCGGAAACCCTCTTCGCGCAATAGGTACTTGAGCCCCTTGCGCATGACATCGGCGCGCGACGAACCCACCTCCTCTTCGACGAGGCGGTCGAGTTCATTTTCTAGCTCGGGAGAGAGGGGAACAGAGATGGTAGACATACTTAAAGTATTAAAAGTTAATATGAATAAATCATACACTCCGCTGTAGATTGGTCAATACGAACCACAAATCGTCAGACACCGCGTACAGCAACCAATCAAATACGATTGTGTGTTGTACGGGGCGTCTGCCCCAGAGATACAGAAACGCCCCCGCTAGCGCGGGGGCACGGCCAGCCATGGCCGCAACCTCGAAAAGGAGGACACATGGCGAATTTCGATTTGAGGGCGACATCCCTCAACGCGGGGCAGCTTCGCCGCCTCGCAGAGGCGGCGAAGGCGGGCATCGCCCGCCGTGGCGTCGAGTTCTTCGCGTGGAAGAACGCGCCGGAGGTTTCGGCCTCCGGCGCCATCACCCACACCTACGGGTGGGGCAGCAATGCCACCACCCGCGAGGTGAGCGCCGAGGAGGCGCTCTCGATTGACAAACAGAAGCTCGATGGCGCCTACGGAGAGCGCTTTGCGCTCTCCGTCGCGGTTGCCATCGGGCTCGCCGCGCGCGGCGTCCCCGTGCACCTTCTGCAGAAGCAGAAGGAGATCGGGACGCCGTTCGACGCGTCGGGGTGGCTCATCTTGGCTGTTGATGGCCACCCCGTCTTTCACATCAGCCCGGGCGACTTGTCGCTCGATGATGTGAAAGACATCTGCCTCCTCGTGCCCGAGGGGTCACAGGCCGACAGGGCCTTCGCCTACAAGGGCACGAACAAGGTCGGTGAGCTCTCAAGGCTCATCGACCTGATGGTCGTCTAGTTGCGGCGGAGTCCTGCCCACAGCCCCTAGGGCTGTGGGCTCAGGGCGAAAAATGAGGAGAAGAAAAGTGAAAAAAGATTTCAAGAATTACCTTTTGCCCGCCATCCTTCTCCTCGTCGGAGTGATGACGGGCGGCTCCATCGCCCGCTTCGGCGGGTGGGACATTTTGGAGCCCATAATCGCCGCGACGACGCTCTGCGTTGCCGCGGCAAGCGGGCTCCGGTCTCTGGCACTCGAGCGCAAGCTCGAGTGCTCGATGGAGCAAAAGTCCTTCCAGCTGACCCTCGGCCTGCGCGAGGGATATCTGGAAGGTGCGCCGGAGCATTCGTTCGCGGAGGCCGAGAAAGCCTACCGCGAGTGGATGCAACAGCGCGTCGACGGAGGTCTTCGGTTCGTGACCGGCCTCCTCGACAACTGCGTTCTCACTTTCCCCGTGCGCACTGGGGAAAGTGGTTTCCGGGTTACGCAGGAGCCCGGCGCGATTCTCTCCGGGTCGCTCTCGCCCCACTACGACAAGGGGCGAAGCGACGCGGAGGTCGTCGCGACCCTCAACGATCTGGCACAACACCTCGGTGTTGTGCTTGGTCAGGTGCGCGTCTACCTCTCCTACTGCGGGCGGCAGTGGACGGTGGATATCAAGAAATAAACCGCCCAAAAGTTGGTTCGTGGGGCGAGCGCGGATGGAATCCCGCTCGCCCCCTTTATCAAGCGTGCGAATTGTTCGTGCGCTTGTAGAGTAAGAAAGAAGGGACTAAGAAAATGGCATACAACATTTTCTCTCCGGGTGAGATTGACGAGTCCCTTTTCCGCGCGGTATGCGCGGATTTCCGCCTGGACCCCGAGTCCACGGCGGAGATGCTCCCTTACGGGGAGCGGGGGAATGTCGGGTGGGAAACCCGGCGCTTGTATTTCGACCTCGCCCGGGTGCAGGGCGGACTCTTCAATACGGAGCCCGTCTTGCGGCAGGTGGCGGATGTGAAGTCCGCACTGCCTGTCACGCGCATTTTCTCTTTCGGTAAGTGCAATGTGAGTTGCCCTTACTGTAAACGAGATTGCCAATTCCGCGACGACGATGGCAACATCGTCGTCGCGACGCATGTCGCGCTGCGCGACCTCTTCGCACTTGCGGAGGGGGCGCATGCGCGGGGCGAGACCGTCCGTTTTTCGGGAGGCGACCCCGTCGTCTTCCCCAAGCAAACCTTGGCCATCGCCGCCTACCTGCGCAGGCGGCATGGCGCGAAGGTCTCGATCGCCCACAACGGCTCGGGGCCGGCGTGGGTGAAGAAGCTTGCGCCTGATCTATCGTCGGCCGCGATCGACCTCAAGGCGGTCCCTGAAAAAATGGGACATGTCATGGGGGTGTCGCGGCAACTCGGAGAGCGCATCTACAAGCTCTCCGAGGAGACGCAGGCCGTGCTCTCCGCGCACGGCGTTATTCTGGATGTGCGCACGCCGATCTTCGGCGACTCGCCCATCGAAGAAATGCGGCGGCTCGCGGAGACTGTCGCCAAAAATAACCCGCGGACCTGCTTTTGGACGTGGCGGCTCTACAAGGCCGTCCACGGCTGCGACTGGGTCGTCCCGCAAAAGGAAGTCGTGTTCGAGATGCTTGACCGCATCTCGCGCGAGTTCCCCCATCTGTGGATGGGCGTGCGGGCCAAGTGGGAGCGTGGGGGCATGATGTACTGGCTCTCGGGCCAGCGCATCGCCCCCATGGAGATGGACGACGCCGAGGAGCGCGGGTCCGGCAACGGGCTCGCGCTCCCGAGGGCGGCCTGATGAAATACCAGGTCGTCGTGGGCTCCTCGGTTGCGCAAGCGGCCGAGGGACTGGTGCGGGGCGCGCTTTCTGGGCGCGACCCGCACAGTATGCTCGCCGTCATTGTTATTGGCGGCGAGCGAGTGCTGGTGTGCGACGAGGCAATCGTCGCCACCGACACCCAAGGAACCAAGGAAGAGATTGTGGGCATCGCCACAATCTCGGAGTCGGGCGAATCAGGGAGTAGCATCCCTGAAATAGTCGGACTCTTCGTGGCGGCACAGCATCGCCGCCACGGCATTGCGCGCGAGCTTTTCTTGCGCGCACTGAAGCGATGCGAAGCGCGGCGAGCCTTGGGCGAGCCGCGCTTCGAGAAGGTGGGGGTGTCCGTTCTCCACCCGGCAGTGAAGCGCATCGTCGATGCTCTTCCTGCCGGAGATCGTGCGCGACTTGTCGTGCACGATCACACGGATGCTTTCTCCTTCTTTTCGCTTTAGGCGAGTGATGGGAGAAAGCGATAGAGGTTTTCGGGCGACCGCCTCGGTCAAGTGTCGCCCTCTTTATCAAACCCCCTATGTTGGACTTACGAAGTCCAACATAGGGGGTTTGTAGAGTTGTTGCCAGCGCGCTGTGTGGTATGCGGAAGAAAATCTCTCTCCTCGCCGTACACTGCCCAGCGCGCTGCCTGCACACCAGGTGGCGAGAAGAAAGGGAATCGGGCAACCCTGCCCGCATGCTTCTGCTACTAGCCCAACCCCCAAGGCGGGGAATAGCGCAGAGGAAGTCGCTTAAGCGGCCGAGCAGGGTGGGTTTATCCGCAAGGAACCCCTGGCTCGAGGAGAGAGCATGACGGAAAAAAAGCTTCCGATTGCTCCGTTTGAAGATGTTGTGATGGGCTGTGAAGCTCCGTACATCATCGTCGAAGGAGACACTGGTTCAGGGAAAACAACCGAGGTGGTCCGGTGGTTTCGTAAAAGAGGGAAGAAAGTCCTCATCAGCGAGCCCCTCATCGAGACTGTGGTTGGCACCAGTGAGTATGTGGCGGAACTTGAAGGTGTGGAGCTGGGAACCGAAGTCGGGTATCGAACTGCTCACGAGCGGAAAGACTCGCCGCACTCGGAAATCCTATTTTGCACCGACGGCCTTGCGCTGGTGCGCGAACTTGCCGGCCACAATCGATTTAAGGTGCTCATCATCGATGAGTTCCACCAGGAAAACATCAATCAGAGCACGCTTGAAGCATGGGCGTGGAAACATGTCGCCGCAGGAGACTCTGACTTCGACAAAATTATTGTCATGTCGGCGTCGATGAATTCGGCCGAGCTTTCGCGCAAGCGGGGGAACGCGCCGGTGTTCAAAATTCCCGGCAGGCAGTTTCTAATCTTCGATCGCGCTCCAGGCCCCAGTATCGCGCACGATGTGCGCATGCTTGTTTCTGAGGGGTTCGATGTCCTTGTCTTCAGACCAGGCAAGCAAGAGATCGCGGATACGATCTCCGAACTTTCGTCTGGTGACGGAATCCCGGCCGAGCTGTTTCCGTTCCACGGTCAGCTCGAAAGGGATGAGAAAAAACGAGCGTACATCGCTTATCGACAGCCAAAGGTTGTCGTATCGACGAATGCGCTTGAGACAGGACGCACCCTCCTTCCCTCGCCCGGGCGCAAGCTCGCGGTGATTGACTGTGGTATGGAGCGTCGGATCGAAGTCGAGGATGGCGTCGAGTGCCTCAAGCTCAAGCCGATCTCGAAGGCGCAGTCAAAACAGCGTCGTGGACGAACGGGGCGTGTTGGTGATGGTGTCTATATAAACCATTGCCAACATGAGCAGCCCGAATACCCGGTTCCGGAGATCATGCGAACCCGGCTCGACCAGACGGTCCTTCGCCTCGCAGTGGTTGGATACGACATGGAGGAGCTGGAGTTTTTTCACCAGCCCGACAAGTCGGCGATCCACGATGCGCGCGAGACCTTAATCGGGCTTGGGTGCCTCAGGCGCAACGGCGATGTGACTCGCATCGGGCGCTTGGTGAACCGTCTCCCCGTCGCCGTGCAGTACGCACGGATGTTGGTGGAGGCGGACAGGCTCGGAGTCGTCGACGATGTATTAAGCGTCGCGGCGATCATGGAGATGGGCGGTATTACCGTCCCACCGCCGAGCAGAAACAACCCCGACCGGCCCGACTGGCGCCACATGGTGCCGAGCGAGCGCGAGTCTGATGTCATGGGACAGCTTGCCGTGTACCGGCTTGCGGAATGTATGACAAAGGACGAGATGCGTGAGCGCGGCGTCTCCATCCGGAGTTACTTCCGGGCCAAGGAGATCCGCAAACAACTCACGCGAGCGCTCGAGCGGCACTTCAAGCTCGACTCAACCGGCAAAAGGGAGGATATCCTGAAGGCCGTTTGCGCCGGAATGGTAGACCACCTGTACCGTGGGCGGTACGGGCGCTACCAGAACGGCGACAGCGAGCGCGAGCTGGGGAGCGCGTCGTGCGTTTCCGGGGCCGAATGGCTCGTGGGGAAGCCCTTTGATCTGCAGGTGAAGACCAGGCGCGGCATGACGACGCTTCGCCTGATCGAGCTTGCCTCGAAGGTCGACCCCGCGTGGCTCACGGAAGTGGCCCCGCACCTGGTCGAGACCAAGACCGGTCTCGCCCCGCGCTTCGATGCCGCGAAAGAGTCTGTGGTGTCCATAACCCAGACACTCTTCAACGGCTCAGTGGTGAGGGAAGATCTGGTGCTCGATCCGAAGCATCCCGAGGCGACTCGGATTCTGGTCGAGCATACCTATTCGTCATTCACTCGCCCCGAGCTTCCGCGGGTGAATGTGGACGAGGCCACGGTCGCCCCGTCTGTGCAGGAATGCATGGTCGGGAAACATCCGGAAACGGGTGCGGCGCTCATATTCTTTGGCACCTACCGGCTCGGCTGGTATGGCGCTGAGGCGATGTGGGTGCGCGAGTGTGGCGAGGCCGAGCAAGTCCGCGAGAAGTTTGTCGCGGACATGGCTCGAAGGCGCGAGGAAGCGTGCAATCGCCGGGCGGAAGAGGAGCGTGATCGTGCCACAGAGGCCGAGCGCACCCGAATCCGCGCGGAGGAAGTGGCTCGTCAGGCGGCCGGGGCTGAAGCGGCACGAATTGCCGCAGAGACTGAAGCCGCTCGACGGGCAGAAGCAGAGCGCGTGGCCATGGCCGCGCGCGAGAAGAAAAGGAGAGACGAGGAACTGCGTAAAATCGCAGACTCCTCTCCTTTTGGGAAGCTCGCCCAGCTTCTCAAGTAGTTAGTTCTTTGGTTACTAGCCCCCGCGTTTGGTTACGCGGGGGCTTTTTCGTTTCTACCTCCTCCTGTGCCGGTTGGACTGGCTGGACTGGCGGGTATTGCAAAATTCGAGCATGTGTGATATACTGGACAGATGCTGACAAAAAGAAAGAAAACGGCTGCAATTAAGGATGTCGCCCGTCATGATACCGACACTGGCTCACCTGAAGTGCAGATTGCCGTCTTGACCCGTCGCATTGACGAACTTTCAACGCATTTGAAGAAAAACAACAAAGATCGTCACTCGCGCCGTGGCCTTTTGGGCCTCGTTGCCGCACGACGCACTCACATGAAGTACCTCGAGAAGAAGAGCAAGCGTTCTTACAACGCCCTTCTCAAGAAACTTGGTTTGAAGTAAGCGACACGGGCCCTTTCCCCCGTCAGCGATTTAAAAAGATGTGCCCCTGGGTACATATAGTATGATTACAGCATTCTTATGGGAGTTATTAAACACGCAGAACAACGGGTTGGTGTTTTTATTGACACACAAAACCTTTACCACAGCGCAAAAAATATTTATCACACCCGAGTCAACTTTGGCGCCATGCTCAAAGAAGCGGTCGCAGGACGGTCGCTCATTCGCGCTCGTGCCTATGTCGTCACCACAGAATCCGGTGAAGAGAAGCCGTTCTTTGAAGCACTTGAAAAACTCGGTATAGAAGCACGCACCAAAGACCTCCAAATATTTTTTGGCGGTGCCAAGAAAGCCGATTGGGATGTCGGTCTTGCGGTTGATGCCATTACCGCATCACCGAAGCTCGACACGGTCATCCTCGCAACAGGCGATGGCGACTTCGTTCCCCTCGTACAATATCTTCAAAACCACGGAGGGTGCCAGGTAGAGGTCATTTCATTTGGCAAATCTTCTTCATCCCGCCTCAAGGAGGTCGCTGATGAGTTTATCGATATGGACCAAGATCCGAAGAAGTATCTGATTAACTACCGTGCACCAAAACGAGGTTTCCCGCGCGGCGATTCGAGCCAGGCCCCACAAGTGAGTGCGCCCGAAGATAGTTTGGGATAAAGATAAAAATCCACAATAAAAAACAGACCGCTTTGCGGTCTGTTTTTTTATGGTTTCTGTATATTTTCCACCAACTCTGGAAACACCTCACCTAGGAAGTGCCCACGATCTGGGAAGGTGATGAAGCTGGCAGCAGGAAGAGCCGTTTGGTATGCCTCGCTCGCAGAAAAAGGGACTACCGGATCATCGACGGAGTGGTAAAGATACACTCTGCCACACTGCTCGCTGATACGAGAAAGCGAGGTGGGTAACACCAGATCACCCTCGCTCCAGCTTGGTGCAACCAAATGAATCTGTCTCACCTGCACCGGCAAGGTATTTTCAGAAAAATACTTTGCGAGAAAATTGCCACCAAGCGAATGACCAACGAAAACAATACCGTCTTTCATATATGGTACATGCTTATCAAACCACCACCGCCACTCTGCGTAGCGTGCGCTCATATCGTTCGGGAAGCGCGGAAACGCACACACCCAATCGGCACCAAGCCGATCGACCATATCGTCTTTCCACTTTTTCCTCCTTGGACCTGTTGTAAAGGGATCATCTATTTTCCATTTCTTCCAGTGCTCAAAAAAATCCTCACCCGGGCTCAGTGAATCGCCACCGTGTACGAAAAAGAGTTGTTTCACAGGGACAGTATACAACGAGTACACAAAACGGCGCCGAGGCGCCGTTTCACCACTCACACTTAGTGCACCTCATCCAAAATTATCCGGTCTTTGAACACTCCCTTTTCTTGCGCCTTTCGCCTCTTGATTTCCTGAATCTTATTTCTATCAAATTGCTTGTAGTCTGCGATGGCATCCAACACTTCCAGGATATCAGCGAATTCTTCAGGACTCTCGTCGTTTACGAATTCGTCAACCTCCTCGTTTAGTTTTTCTTTTAACCTTTTCCAATACTCTTTGTTATCCGCCACATGCACGACTGGTATTCTGCCGTCCCTGACGATACTGTCGGGTATTTTGTCACGAACCAGTTTCTTGAATTTCATGCATGCACCCCGGGCCGCACCATTTCAAGTTCACTTTCTCGACAACCAAATTCGAAATTGTTACGAAGCATTTTGATGACATACTCGGGTCGTTGTGGGTTCTCCCACAACGACCGGTCTTTGATTCGAAGAATCTTGCAACGGGTGCCGATGCGACCGCGGCGCATGCTCCATGCGCTTGGGCCGCGATTGGTAAATTCGCACTCGTCTCCTGGTTCAAATCTGGGTTGCATTGCGTCTACCTCTTGGTTTTTCGACTTTTTCCTTTGGTGCATCCTACACGAAGACAAGACCCCCGGCTAGACCGGGGGTTTCATGAGAGATATCGAGACGATGTCTGTAAGAGTGGTGGGAAACTCACCGGTGAAGCACGCATCGCATGACTGTGGGCACACCTTTCGCCCCTCGCCATGCACCGCATGATACATTCCTTCGACCGACAGATAGGCGACTGTGTGTGCACCTGTTTTTTGTTTCACCACTGCAGATACATCAACACAAGGCACTTCAGGAGACACCAGTCTCTCGGCAGGATTATTCTCATCAATACCGTAGCGACATCCAAATCGCCACGGTGGGCTTGCGATACGCAGGTGCACTTCAGTTGCTCCTGCATCTTTGAGACGACGGACCACGCGTTTTGCAGTGGTGCCACGCACCAAACTATCGTCTACCAGAATAACGCGCTTCCCAGCAACAACTGTGCGGTTCACACTAAGCTTGCGCACGACATCAGTCGCTCGTTTTGCCTGTGTTGACTCGATAAATGTACGACCCACATAGTGGTTACGCACAACCCCAAGCTCAAAGGGGATACCGCTCGCTCGTGCATATCCCATCGCCGCCGGCACACCAGAATCTGGCATTGGCACGACCATATCAGCCTCAACTGGCGCTTCTTGAGCAAGGGCAGATCCGAGGCGTTTCCGTACCTCGTATGCATTCTTGCCGTCACTCACGCTATCAGGGCGCGAAAAGTACACATGCTCAAAGACGCATGGACGAGATGGCTCCCTCCGTACAAAACGATGCGAGAATGTGATGCCTGCATCAGTACCAAGAATTTCTCCCGGTCTGACACTTCGAATCACCTCGGCTCCAATTGCTTCAAGTGCACAGCTTTCTGAAGAAAAGGCAAACCCGTCCCCAAGTATACCCACCAAGAGCGGGCGAATGCCGTGCGGGTCCCGAACACCCACCATATTTCCATCACACAACAGAACACATGAGTACGCGCCCTCGAGTCGCAAGAGTGCATTCGAGAGTCGTTCGTGAAAAGAATTCCCCGACACAACCCCAATCAACTTGAGCGCAACTTCGGTATCAACACCGCTCGTCTGAAACATGTGCCCACCAGCAAGAAGCTCTTGTTTGAGGGCAACTGCGTTGGTGAGATTGCCATTGTGAGCAATCGAAACACTGCCGAAAGGGAAAAAGGCTATGAACGGCTGTACATCACGAAGTCGTTGTTCGAGTGTGCCGCTTTTGTCACCGGCGGTTGAATAACGGGTGTGCCCAATAGCGACATCACCCCGCAGTCTTTCGAGAATCGGTTCTTCAAACACCCGACTCACCAGCCCGATGCCACGATGCCATGCGGTGTGATTTTGGTCACCGTTATATGCAACAATGCCGCATGCCTCCTGCCCACGATGTTGCAGATGATGCAACCCTACCGCAACAAGGCGAGCGGCATCAGGAACACCAGAGACCCCAAATATTCCGCACATGTTCTTCCTCACTTTTTCCTTTCTGTGCGAATAGTACCCCGCGGTCAGGCAGGAAACCAGAGACAAAACCTGGTATGATTTTCTGATGAGTGGAAACAGGATGGATAGACGCACCTTTATTCTCCAAACAAGCAGTGCAGTAGCAACGGGGTGTAGCGACCTTGGTATATCATCGACCCCTGCAGAATCTGCCGTGGGAGAAAAAAGACCCTTTCATTACGAAGGCGGCTGGTTTTTTTCTGCTGAAAAAATGAGGGAGGCGTACGAGCGCGAATATCATGGAGAAAAACTATTGCAGTCACCTCTAACTCGAGTTGGGGACACCTTTGTGGGTGTTCACAAGGGTATTCGTGTCGAAGTCCCACAAGAATTTGTCGATCAGATTCTCCGACAAATTATTGAAATGCTACAAACTGGAGCTGCTTTATATATTTTTCGTCTTGACGCATATCATGGTCACTTATTTGTTACTCCTGAAATTCACCAGGTCCGTTACAAACAGTTTGATAAGTCTAGAGATATGGTGAAGGAAGTTGCCACAACACTTGCAGACCCCGACCTCAAAATTCTCCACCACACATTCGAGCATCTTGTTACTCCAGTGGCAGGTGATCCTCTTCTCGATTCGTATAAACAGCGAAATGTTGTTGGGTTTTTCAATGGAAAACCAAACGAGATACTCCCCATGCCACCTCCCCCAAAACCGAGCGGGATCAACACACCAGGAAGAGGGAGGATCCCCCAGATTATATATGTTGCCCACAAAGATGGCTTGTTCGCCATCAAACACCCGCGCACAGGCGAGGAAGTCCGTATAGATATATCATTTGATGATGGCACTTGGTATTTTTAGGGTGGCGTACAGACCGAGTCACCGGCTTTGTGAATTAAGAAAAACTCGCTATAGTCTGCATATTATCCGCATGGTCTTTAGGTAGACAGTATTCATGTGTGAATGCTGAAATCTGAAGACCATAGTAACCATGGTCTTATGCAAAAAAAGGAATATTCGATTGAGGTAGGGGGCAAGCAGATGACTGCAGTGTTCACCGATTGGGCAGTCCGCGCAAACGGATCGGTGATTATGAAGTACGGCAATACTACCGTATTAGTAACAGCGGTGATGGGTGGTGAAAAAGCGGGCCTTGGCTACTTTCCGCTTTCTGTTGAATACGAGGAGAAATTCTACGCAGCAGGGAAGATGTTGGGGAGTCGCTACATGCGCCGCGAAGGGCGCCCGAGCGACGAAGCTGTACTTTCAGGACGCATCATCGACCGCACTATTCGCCCGCTTTTTGACCATCACATTCGCCGTGAGATACAAGTGATTGCAACAGTTCTTTCGCTTGACGAAGACGATGGTGATGTACTGGGCGTCATTGGCGCCTCGCTCGCGCTCGGTGTCTCAAACATCCCCTGGGGAGGTCCGGTGTCTGCGGTGCGTATTGGCAAAATCCCTGGTGACGACACGCTCATTATCAACCCCGTCTATGCACAGCGCGGTGACGATGCACTTCTTGATTTCCTTATTTGCGGCAAGGACGGGCTCGTCAATATGATTGAAGTCGCCGCACGCGAAGTTCCTGAGGAAGAGTTGTCAAAAGCGCTCGAGCTTGCTGTTGGTGAACACACCAAAATTCAAAAGTGGCAGGAGAAAATTATTGCCGAGATTGGCAAAGCAAAGGCTGATATGCCAAAACACGCGACCTCACCTGCAATTGTTGAAGCTTTTACATCACTTGTCGCATCGAAACTTTCAGATGCAATTTATTCGGGAACAACTGTATCGGGCCTTTACCCACTAAAGGGGGAGTGGCTCGCGCACGCAAAAACACTTGAGGGCGTAAACCCAAACGATGCAGACGACTACTTTGAACACATGGTAGACGAAGCGGTACACCGCGGTGTCATAGAAGAAAACAAGCGCCCTGACGGTCGTGCGCTCGACGAGATCCGCCCCCTCTTCGCAGAAGCCGGCGGCATCTCACCCATGATTCACGGAACAGGTCTTTTTTATCGCGGTGACACGCATATTTTCTCGGCGCTTACCCTTGGTGGGCCTGGTGACGCACAAATTGTCGACACCATCGAATACCCCGAGGCAAGCAAACGCTTCATGCACCACTACAATTTTCCACCATTCAGCGTTGGTGAAACAGGAAAATCAGGAAGCACCAATAGGCGCATGATTGGCCATGGCGCCCTTGCCGAAAAAGCGCTCCGTGCAGTTATTCCTGCAAAGGAAAAATTCCCTTACACCATCCGTCTTGTATCTGAAACACTTTCATCTAATGGCTCAAGTTCGATGGGCTCCGTGTGTGCATCGTCACTTGCCATGATGGATGGTGGGGTACCAATTACACGCCCGGTCGCTGGTATCGCCATGGGCATGATGTCTGATGCCGAAAAAGGCGTGCACAAAGTACTCACCGATATTCAAGGGCCCGAAGACCATTTTGGCGACATGGACTTTAAAGTTGCAGGTACAAGCATTGGAGTCACTGGTGTCCAGATGGATGTAAAAGTTGCTGGTGTTGCCGTAGAAACACTGATGAAAGCATTTGAACAGGCGAAGAAAGCTCGTCTTGAAATTCTAGAAGTGCTCACCAATGCACTCCCCGCGCCTCGCGCAGATATTTCGCCTCGCGCCCCAAAAATTCTCACCACAAAAGTAAAGGTTGATCAGATTGGTATGATTATTGGCCCTGGTGGCAAAATGATTAATGGCATCAAAGATCGCACAGGTGTTGAAGAGATCACTATCGACGACGATGGTAGTATCTTTATCACCGGCAAGGGCGGCGCAGCTGAAGCGGCGTTGAAAGAAATACTTGGACTCACCCGCGAGTTTATCCCTGGCGAACGCCTTGAAGGAGAAGTGACACGCCTCATGGACTTTGGCGCATTTGTCCGTATTGGACCAAACACCGAAGGCCTAGTTCATGTGTCAGAGATTGCATCGTTTCGCATCGCAAAAATCTCCGATGCTGTGGCTGTGGGCGATATTGTTCCCGTGACCATTAAAGAGATTGACGAAAAAGGGCGCTATAATCTATCTATCAAGGAAGCAGACCCGTCATTTGCTGAGCGCAAAGGGTTGACACCTGCTCCTCGTGAAAACAATGACGGACGATCACACAACGGAGGAGACAGAGGTCGGAGCAACCGACGCTTCTAGTGCACCCAAAACAATTCCTCTCGAGAGTATTCCCCCGGGTGCACGCATAGACGAGCGCCCTGAGATGGGTCTCAAAACCGATATCTCGCGCATCCTTGCTGAGGTCAAACTTCCGGAACGCAGAGATACCCATGTCGCATCACCTCCTGCAACACCCATCCTGCAACCACGAAAGCCGGCGATGGTGATCGACAACGAGCATGCAATCCCGCCAGAAATTCTGGCCAAGTATGGTTCTCAAAATGTACGCATTGTAAGCCCTGATGGAACACCGCCAGAGATAAACACCTCGCTCCCTGCCGTACCAACATCTACTGAAACCTCGCTCCCTTTCTCTGTGGTCACGCCAGCTCCACCGTCACAGACGCGTGGGCCGGCATTCATGCCGAAACCTCCAAGCGCTTCTCAAAGTCCTGTATTCGCTGAAAGACCCGTTTCCTTGCCTGAGACTTCATTTGTTTCCAAGCCACCCACACCATCAACACTTTCATCACCATTTCAGGCAATGCCGGCACCTACCCCTGAGAAGAGTGATGTGCCGGAGCCAGTGATACTCGAAGAACATGTGGTGAGCGTACCTACAAGGATTCGTGAAATACCGCCAGTACTTACCCCTCCTCCGCGACCACCTGCGCCCGAACCCCCACCATCTGCACCTGTTAAGGCACCGACACCAACTTCAACACCGCACACAACAGGACCACTTCTGTCTTCTGAAATTGGTGTAACCGACACAGGGCCCACAGAACGAAAAGATCCAGTAATCCGATCAATGCGCACCCTTCGCGACGACCTCCAAGAACTAGTGAGTGTGCGCAAAATATCTTTGGTGCGCGCAGCAACACTTGAGAGCGAAAAGCGCGCACGGGGGAGCGAGGTTTCTGCGGCAGCAAGCATTGCACAAAGCCGGCACCGGGCGCGAGTCATGAAATTTACGATTGGTATTGTTACCAGCCTTGTCCTTGGGGGCATCGCACTTGGTATTGTGCTACTTGTTATGAACGAACGGGCGCCTCGCAGTGGGGCAGACGCCAATCCGTCACTTATATTTGCCGAGCAATCACTGGTATTTGGTCTTGAATCGCAAACTCCTCTTGAAATTAAAATTCAACTTTCTTCGGCGCGCTTGCGAGCTAATCTAACCTTGGGTGCCATGACCCGCGTAACACCGACTGTTCGCGAGTTTACAAACGACCCTGCGGGGCAAGAACGAAAAGCAGCCGCTGCAGAATTCATGACCTCGATTGCACCCGCAACACCACCAGACCTGCTCCGCTCACTGCTTCCTGAATTCTTTTTTGGCTTTCATGCAGTGGATGAAAATGTGCCAATTCTTGTACTCCAACTCGGCTCGTATGAACGCGCTTTCTCGAGCATGTTGGAGTGGGAAAAAACAATCAATGAAGATCTCTCTCCTCTTTTTGCCCGCGTCCTACACAATGTGCGCAATGCCCAGGGCATCCCCACGCTCGCTGGTTTTGAAGATGTGGTGATTCGCAACTACGATGTGCGCGTACTCAAGGGATCCCGTGGAGAAATCCGTATGTTGTATGCATTCCCTTCACGAGATATTTTGATTATTGCGGAAAGTCCTCATTCGTTTGTTGAAACACTGGCCCGCTTGCGCGCTGAACGACGATTGTGAAGCTTTTGTTAGGGCGGTCCAAGTTAAGACTTGCGGGCCGGATACCTGTTGGTATCATGTTCTCATGACATTCGATTCAAAAGAAATGGAGGCACTGCTCGACGCGGAAAAAGAACAGCTTGAAGAGGAGCTGACTGCCCACGGAAGAAAAGTCGGGGCAGATTGGCAGGGAACTTCAAACGAGGAACGGACTGCGGCGGCAGACCCAAACGATGTGGCGGACAGAATAGAAACACTAGCTACCAATGTCGCCCTTGTGGAAGAATTGGAAGAGCGATACCGTGATGTCCTCGCCGCGCTCGACCGTCTTAAAAATAACTCGTTTGGTTTGTGCGCTGAATGCAAACAGCCAATCGACCCCGACCGTCTCGAGGCAAACCCCGCAGCCCTTAAATGCATGGACCATGCATAAGGAGCCTCGATAAAAAGATAAGGCCCCGAAATATCGGGGCCTTCGTCGTTTGATCAGCTTGTATAGTCATTCGGGGAAGTGATGCCAGCCTTCAGGTGGCATATCACGCGCGAGTACACATGTGGGTCGCTCCGATTGTGGGGTTGCGCCGCGATCTCGGACGCAATCTGCTGGTAGGTCTTGCCCTCCCAAGAGCCACCTCTGCGCTTCACTACCGGCGCTTCGATGCCGATCATCTGATTGCTTGCCTTCTTTTTCATCTTAATCTGACGGCTCATCTTTTCCTCCAAACGAAAGCTTCTCGAACGCCTTCCTACCTCCATTTTTACTATACCAACAGTATGTACCCTGTCAATGCAGTAGAGTGTCTGCCTGACATACAATACCCTCATGTCATTTGCTCGTATCTTTTCGGCCCAACCAGGAATCCCTACAGGATATGTGGTGGAAGTAGAAACTGATGTAACCCGAGGACTCCATGCTTTTTCTGTCGTCGGCCTCCCCGACAAAGCTGTTGAAGAAGCCCGCGACCGCATGAGTGCGGCAATCAAACATGCCGGCCTCGTGCCACCCAAGAGTACCAACAAGAAAATTATCATATCGCTTGCGCCCGCATCGCTCAAAAAAGAAGGCGCTGTATTTGATCTCCCCATGGCGATTTCATATATTCAGGCGGCAGGAGAGGTTGCGCTTGATACCAAGGGCGTTGCTTTTGCCGGAGAACTATCGCTCGATGGATCACTGCGCCCTATCCGTGGTGCGCTCTCGATTGCGCTTGCGGCACACAAAAACGGTCTCACATCTTTGGTACTACCCACAGAAAATGCCGCCGAAGCATCGCTTGTCAGAGATATCACCATTATCCCCGCACAGACATTAGTGCAGGTGATTGACCACCTGCGTATAGAAAAACCAAAAAAGATTCCCCTTTACGAGCGGACGGCACGGGCTACAAAAGAATATGGTGCGCCCCTGGACGATATACGAGGACAGGACCACGCAAAACGGGCCCTCGAAATCGCTGCATCTGGAGGCCACAATATTGCATTATTTGGCCCACCAGGTACGGGGAAAACTATGTTGGCGCGGGCACTTGCATCACTATTACCACCACTCTCAGATGAAGAAATAATTGAGGTCACCACCATTCACTCGTGCGCAGGCATTCATGATGGGGAACCTGTCTTCAATGCGCCATTTCGCTCACCACACCATACGGCCTCGTATGTATCCCTCGTTGGTGGTGGCACTATCCCCAAGCCTGGGGAAGTGACTCTGGCGCATCGAGGCGTACTTTTTCTTGATGAGTTCCCTGAATTCCGGCGCGATTGTGTCAATGCCCTGCGTGAACCACTTGAAGACAAGGTGGTGTCGGTTTCGCGAGCACGAGGATCGCTGGTGTTCCCCGCAAATTTCACACTTGTTGCCGCACTGAATCCTTGCCCCTGCGGACGATTTGGCACGGCCCACTGTGAATGCCCGGCCCATGCAATTGAAAGGTATCGACGAAAAATATCGGGACCCATCGCCGATCGTATCGACATGTGGGTATTGGTAGACGCAGTACCCCTTGAATCCCTATCCGCACGAGCAAAGACAACTACTCACGAAACCCAACAAGCACGGGAGCGCATCGCTCGTGCCCGCGGGGTGCAACAAGGGCGTTTCGCCACTCACGAGTACGCACGAAAAAACAGTGACATGCGTGCAAAAGATGTGGAGGCCGTTGCAGATTTATCGGATGGTGCGGAAAAACAGCTCCAAAAAGCGGCTGGGGCCATGAACCTGTCGGCACGAGGGTACCACCGCACCATAAAACTTGCTCGCACTATTGCCGATCTAGCAGAGAGCAAACGAGTTGAGCCTGTACATGTCCTTGAAGCATTGCAATATCGCTCTCGCGACTGGGTATAAGTGTTTTTTGTACACCGAGTGTATTTTTTGAGTGGTAGTATGTGTGCATGAGCGATCATCGTCTTTCTGGTGTACCTGCGCAAGCAAGCCTTGAGGCGATGCTCCCGCCTGAACTCGTCGATCTCGAACATGAAGTGTCTCAACTTATTTTCAATCCTAGCGAACGCGCTGAAGTTGGTCGCATTGTTGGAAAATGGATACATGATGGCTTCTTCACAAAAGACCAAGTTGATCAGCTTGTTGGAACGCGTATTGCAGAGGCAATCGAGAGCGAGCCATACAACGCAAACGCTGTTAACGAATTCGTAAATTCTCCCTCGGGAAAAAGTGTACTTCGAGATATCTCCCAATACATACCAGCAGCGACTCTTCTTAAACTTCACACTTACACAGGGGCAACGACTTCTGTTCCGCAAATACTTCGCCCAATAAGCACAGAACCTGTCAGCCCAGCCCAGCCAAAAGAAGCAATTGATGAGGCGTCAGCCTACAATACCTCGAGGGATGTAAGAGGATTTGTTGCTAGTGTAATCTACCCGACCACTCCTGAGGAAAAAGTGAAGCAAGCAAAGGCCCTGGCTGATGCTGTAAAGCTGGGGTATGTGACCCGCGACCAAATTTTGCATGAGACTGCCAGCTGGGTCACTGCTGGTTTAAACAGAGGTAGGCCACATGACATAACAAATATGTCCAATTTTGACCCTGCAACACTAGGTTTAGTAGACGAGGATATCCATCCGATTGTCGTTCCCAATCTCACCGAGACGGGGAGGAGAAGTGTTGAGGAGCTAGGACGAGCGCAGGCGTCTGCTGAAAGCCGTCCACCAGTACCAAATCCTCTTCCACCTCCCAGAATGCCCGCCGCGGTAATGCCGTTTATGCCAGCTGGTGGCGTTGATACAGGTGGCGCACCAACCACCGCCCCTCGTGCCAGCAGTGTTCAGAGACCAATACCTGCCCCGCCACCACTTCCACCAGACCCAACAGTTAGTGTACCTGGACCTACGCCGGTTGCCCGCCCAGGTCAGGACACCAGACAATCACCTGGGTTTACCGGTCAGCCACCTTTGAATCAAATTATTTACCCCCAAGCATCAAGGCAACCAGTACCTCCAGTCGCACAGCCCTCGCCAATCCAAAGAAGTTTTGTTCCGCCAGTAACACCTCCTCAACCGCAAGGATGGCCCTCTGGTGGTAGAATCCCCCCACTGGACACATGGGCGGTCATACCACCACCCGACGCCACGGAGGCACAACCTGTAGCGAGTCCGTCTTTTCTTCCACCGGGAGGCGCATCATCTCTTATACAATCGGGATATGGGCGACCAGCCCAACAAATGCCGAGCCCGGGACTAGCGGCTGTCGCCGTGGCTGGGCGCACCCCAACAGGACCTGCCATAACAACACCAGTGGCATTTACGCCAGCGAACATGTCCAGCTTGGGACGGGCAGCCGCCACAAGAGGACCCACGCCACAACCAAGGACAGCAGGGACAAACCCTCCTCCCGCTTCCATTACACCTGCTCCAACAAACACATTATCACTTGGTCCTGAGAGATTAACCACCCCTGAAGCTGTAGAACTCGCACAATTTGTACACGGGAAAACAGTGGGCCAGATTGGCGACCTTGTCAGACGCATTACCGACAGCCCTACTACAACCCAGGCTCGCGCGGTTTTTCTCACCGCAGAGTCATATATTCGCGACCAACAAACAACCCCTGAAGACATACAAAAATGGGTGACTCTATATCAGGGTCTCGCACAAATTCCTGGTATACAAGACGCCCCGATTTCACCAGTACCTTTTGCCGCCCCAGCCCCTGGCGCTCCCCAAGCAGGAGAAGACCCGCGGATTGCCCAAGTAAAAATGGAGGCTGTGGGTGAAGCGATGCGAGGCAATTTTGGCAACGCCTTGATTGCGCTTGAAGGTGTGGGCATGACGCGCGACGCCGCGCTTGCCTATGTACGCACCGAGTGCGTACCGCGCCTCGCACAGAATGCTCTAAACTCACCCGGGAGAGGTGTGGCTGATTTCGAAACTTTCTCCCGCGCACTTGTTGCTATGGATAGGGGATCGGCGCAGATTCAGCCGGCACTCGAGCAAATAACGGGACCATTGAAGTGGTTAAAGGAATATGGTGCATGGTATTCGCAACAACCTTTCATTGTAAAAGCGGCGATTGGTGCCGGATTTGGTGTTGTTGGTGGTGCACTCATTGCGCCAGTCATCGCCTCTGCGCTTGGTCTTGGTGTCGCGACGGCAACCATGTGGACAGTCCCCGCCCTCGCGACACGAGGAGTTGCAGGTGTCGCCGGCGCAGAGGGGATGGGTGCAGCCCTCAAGGATTCAAAGATGGGGCCACTCGCAAAAGGTATCTGGAAAGTATTGGCTGCGATTGTCGCAGGCGGTGGCGCACATGCCATCCTCTCAAACGCTGGTGCTTTTGGCACAGTGGCCGCCGCAGTTCCGCCACCAGCTGGCCCTGTGCGCGCAGCTGCTCTTGCACCCGCTGGGCCACCCGCCGCAGTTCCGCCACCAACCTGGGCTGCGCGGCTACAAGCAGACGCGGCGAGCTATGGCATTTCCGCTGACCAGCTTTCCAATATCCGCACGCGTGTTGCAAGACTTGATTCTGCGGCCCTTGCCCTGAATGCACAGGGAAGAACCCGGCCCGCAGCACTGCTGGGCGAGCTTTTGCAGAGGTCTTCGAATGCGTTTGCCGTTGGAAACGCTATCACTGGCTTAGAATATCTCCAGCAGGCTGAAAGTGTTGCAAATGCGCAAGGTATTGGGGCACCTCGCCCGATTGGCGCCGGTGTTCTCCCTGGTATTATCAGTCCTGCTGATTTGGCGAACATACGCACCGACATCGCCGGCCTCCGGATAGATATAGAACGCCTGCGCACAGCAGGATTTGGCCGAGAAGTTGCGGAAGCTGCAACTAGAACGAGACTTGCTGAAGTTGCACTGACACAAGGCAACACGGTCGCCGCAAGAGACTTAATAGCTCGCGCCGAGGCGTTAGTGACCGCGCTCGAGACGCGTGTACCAAGGACAGGAGCGGGAGCAGCCGTCTCCTCAATTCTTCCCGCGCGCGCACCGGGAAGCAGTTTTGTTCCAGTAAACCTCAGTACCGGTGTCATCGGTACCATGCAAGATATTGTGGGTCGCTCTGGCATATTCACCAGCTTGCGCATGAATCCCATCCAACAACGGGACTTTATGGAGGCTATAAAAATGGCGTTAGTTGAAAACCCCACACTCCTCCGCGAAACCGGAATTGCTCGCATAGTGCGTTCAGGACCGAGCAGTTTTGCATTCGAGCTTGCCCCGGGCGACCGAATCAACCCACGAAACATACTGGGTAACTCCCAGATCCTTGCTACAGCCCTCAACGAACAAAACTTGAATCGCTGGGGTCTTCGCAACCTTTTCGTTGGTCTTGGTTCTCAAAGAGTTAATGACCTGCGTGTCGATTTACTAGATGAGTTTGCGCCTGCACGCCGCTAATATATGGATATCAATACCATTCTCAAGGAAGACATGGTCCAGGCACTTCTCAAGGAGTTCCGGCTTGAAAATGCAAGCTCGGATACTCAGGCGTATTTCTTGTCTCGCATGGGCCAGAATATCGTGAATCGCCTCACATTGGAGACCCTCCGTGTCCTCCCCGAGGACAAGCGCCCTGCGTTCGACGAGTTGGTGGGGAAGGGTGATGCCGAGGCGATACAAAAATTTATCTACCCTTACATACCTAATTTTGATCAGTTTGTACAAGAAGAAGTGCGCAAAGAAGTTGCCCGCACCAAAGGTTTTCTTGCAGAGGAAGAACCTACTGCTGTATAACCCTGTCACACAGTGTGTTTGCATCAGACCGGGCCGATTGACGATAGTCAATTTTTTATATAGTGTTCCGACGGAATATCTTTGACATGGAGTAACGCATGATCCTTGGGTGGTGGCGGAGGCGAAAGCTTCGAAAACTCAAGTGGTTCCAAGAAATTGAGGGTAAGGACATTCTTGTCCCCACAGACACTCCCGGCCTTTCCTATGTGCGCCGCAAGGTGACTTTCAAGGGGTGGCAGGGACTCGCACAACCAGAGTTCGACTGCATTCAGACAAGTGGTGTGGTTGATATTGGTCACGCTTCAAAAAAAGTTGTCGATGACATCGTGCACGCGCTCAAAACGGAGGCAGACCGTGCGTCGAGCGATGTTTTGCGAGATATGACGCAACGGATTCGCTTCCAATCAACTCGCGCGCACAAACTGGTGCACGAGCAGATGCAAGAGCTTGTAGTAGGCACAATAGACAAAGCGCCAAGCGTACTTGTTGAAACAGGTCGCGAAGCCGCTGTCGATTTGTATACGACGCTCGGGCGCGTGGTTAGCGCATCGACACAAAAAGTGTGCGCCGACATCATCCGTCGTTCGATCATGCAAGTGCTTATGTTTGCACGCGAGGAAGCCGCTCATGGGGGAAGCAAGGCTGGAGCGTTTCTCATCCCTGAGAACACTCGATTTTACTTTCTTGGAAACACTCGTGATGTCTACATTATCGAGGAAAAACCCGCAGTACGCACTGTGCTATGGGACGGAAAGGCTGTGCGTCTTTCTTTTCCTTATGTGGTGTTTGCTGTTGCAATTAAAGCGGGTCGTCTAGAGACGCTCTCGTGCTTCTTTCGCAACACAGCACTCAAAGACCTTGATGATGAGTTGGGGATTCCTCCCATTCCTGATCTTATGGACCACTGCAAAATGTGTTTCCCGGGGACTTCAGTACGCGGGCCCGCTTCCACTGTGGTTGCGGCTGCAATTCATGCCTTCTGGGGGAGTAACTTTCTCAGTAGTCATTATTCGGGCTATGCAAGTAACGCAATGCGAAAAACCACTGGATTCTCCTGGCAAGTATGGAGGGAGATTTCCACGAGCGAACCCTTGAAAATCCTCTCATATCCATGGGTGCCCGCAAAACACAAAATTAAGTCGTTTGAGGGCGAAGCCGTAGAGGGCTTCGACCCTCAGAAATCAATGCATGCCCTCGACCTCTATGGGGTTGAGATTGCAAAGCGTATCGCCCAAGCAACCCAGGAGGCAGTTGTTGAGATTCTGGCTGACTCACAAAACGCCGGGCTCGCGCGAAAAGTCTTTGACAATCGTATTCACGACGCGATTGCCAAGACTGCAGTCGCCGAAACAGCACGAGAGGCCGTACTGCATACACTCAGTGCCATTTGTGAGCCTGACAAGACCACAACCTTGGTTAATGCTGTTGCCACAAAGGCAGCGGCACGATTCGAGGAGTACTTGGCAACACTCCCTCGGGAGATTCTGCAAGCGATCCATGTGGCGATAGAGCCTCATGGGAGACGAGCCAGTATGAGTGGGACCACAACCTTGGAGGACATCTTGAAATGAACCATATACCTGTCTGGATAAAACAACCGGGGACTACCGAACCCCTGGAAACCCCTGCGGCCTACATCGTTGCCCAGAATGGCCTCTTTACACGAGTGAAGAACGACTGGGTAGACGCTGTGGTCCCCGTGAAGTCCTTTCCTGCCCTCGAGCCAGAAACAGCACGAGCGCAGCTACTTCTTCCTCAAATACCAGAGATGGTGTTTGTGAAGGCGGTGTTGTTCTTTCACCATATCTACTATCTTCGCCGTACCGAGGCTGCGGTGCTTCTGCACTTCAACAAAAAAGATGGATGGAATCTCACTATTCCAAAGCAACAAGCCTCGTATAGTCATGTGCGGTATGACATGACCGAACGGATACCAGGGTACCGATGTGTGGGCACCATGCACTCACATGGAAACATGTCGGCTTTCCACTCGGGAATCGACACGCATGATGAGGCTTCTTTTGACGGAGTGCATATCACGATTGGCAGCCTTGGTGGCTTCCCTTATTTTGGAATGGACCCCGAGGTAGTGATCCGAGGTGCACGCTTCAAACTAGGAACAGCCCATATCGCGGGGTACTCGGGGATAACTACTGAGCAGGCCGCTACGAAGATGCCCCCTTGGTTTTCACCATGGCTCTACCGAAAAGACAGGAACTTTCTCCTGCACACTGAGGTTGTGGGGGATTGGAAAGTACCTGATGACTGGGTCGCAAAAGTCGAGGCCCCTCAGCGAGGGTATAGCAGTGATGCGCCAAACACTGCGTCGAAACCCAAGGACGACACCTTGACGCCTCCAGGATATGCGCCGCTACCATGGCAACCAGAAGACATATGCACACCCCGGAAAAAAGGAGAGGGTAATGAAGCAGGTTGATAACATCCGTGTGGTAGGAATTGGCGGTGTTGGGACCCATTTGGTTCCACCGCTATGCCGATTCCTGAGTCACCAGAAGTCAACGGCGCGAATCATGCTCCTTGATGGAGACACTTTTGCGCCAGAAAACAGATCGCGCCAACAGTTTCGCGGCGCAGGGAACAAAGCGGAGGTGGTGGCGACGGAACTCCGCGAGGAGTTCCCAACCCTTGTCATCGAAGCAAAATCACGGTATATAACTGCAGAGAATGTCTCTGCGTACATACCGTCAGGAAGTATCGTCTTTTGCTGTGTCGACAACAACCCGTCGAAAAAGACGATTTCCGACCACTGTCTCAGGCTCGACGATGCATGCCTGATTTCTGGTGGCAACGGATATGACGACGGTAGCGTGAGTGTGCATGTGCGACGGAAGGGCAAGAACGCCACCCCGCCCATCACCCACCTGCACCCAGAGATAGAGAGGCCGGCGGACAAGAACCCTTCCGAACTTTCATGTGAAGAATTGGCGAGGCTTTCGAGCCCCCAACTCATCTTTGCGAACCTCACCGTGGCGTCCCAAATGCTGAACGCGTTTTGGCTTTTCACGGAAGGAAAGGTCGTGTACAGTGAAATGTACTTCGACCTTAAGACCGGGGCGCAACGCCCCGTTATGCGGAAGTGAAGTATACACAGGAGAGAAGAGAATGAGCGCTACTGCACACACTGAGGGAACCGCTGTCGGACAACCGATGGTTTCCATCAAATTGAGGTACGGATCGACCGAGCAGGAAGTCCTGGTCCCAACCGGGGCCACAGAGCGGACTGTTCTCGACAATCCCGTCCTCCGCGAGATCGTCGGACTCACCGACCTGAAGAACACCTTGGTCCTCGTTGATGGAGCCAAGGTCCACAACTTCCAGCTTCGAGCTGGATCGGAAGTCGAGATCATCAAGCAAGCGGGTGACAAGGCCTAACCGTACTAAGGGCCATCTCGCTTCGCAAAACAACAAGGCCGCACACATGTGCGGCCTTTTTCATGTCTAAAAACATTCATCTAGAATGGATTTTTTGCACCACGCACCTCAAAGTGCAAGTGTGGCCCTGTTGAACGCCCTGTCGAGCCCACATACCCAATCAATTCGCCCTGGGATACATGCACTCCTTCGCCAATCACATTTTCGGAAAGGTGAGCGTACAAAGTTTGAGTACCATTACTGTGGTGAACAACAATATATTTTCCATACCCACCATTCCATCCACTTGCCCGTGCAATAATCGCCTCGCCTGCGGCGGCGGCATACACGGGAGTTCCAATAGGCGCACCCATGTCGACACCGTTGTATCCATGAAGTCCTTGTGTTCGCCGCGCCCCCGGTACCGGATGTGTATAGTATCCTTCGTATGATGGGCCACTAGCTCCTCGCACTACACGCGAAGTGCTTTGGTTAGGACTTGCTGGTTTTGGCACATGAAGTTCTGCGTCAGGAACAAGCACCACCATTCCTTTTTCCAGCGCCTCGTCGGGGTCGATGTTGTTATATCGCGATGCTTCGTCCAAATCGCCACCGTACTTTTTGACGATATCTCGGAGCGTTCCACCATTTTTTACAGTGTAGCGGATACCTGTCACTGGCAAAATAACCAGAGTCTGCCCTGGTTTGATTGATTTGGTGGTTGAAAGGTCGTTTGCCCACATAATGGTGTTTATTGAGACATCAAACATGGTCGCTATCTCGGAAAGTGTGTCGCCAGGCTTCACGACATACGAGCTGATCTGCGCACTCTTTGAACCTTCTTCTATTTCGAGAATTGTGCCCATCGGTCCTTCCTGTGGGAGGAGTGCTGTTTCGCTGACCAACTCAATATCGCCTCCGCCGATACCACCGAACGGGTTAAGGGCCATGGTGGGGCGGGGAAGATCCATGGTTTGAATATTGTCTTCCTTACCACCACCCACCGCATACCCTCGAGAAATCAAGGATTCAGCAATAAGTGCTGACGACGGCCAGAAGGCATGTGCTGATACTGGCATGAAAGCACCGGTTGCTATAAAAATCGATACCACGAAAGAACACACCGAACGAGCAGTTCCGGCTACTATAGTCCTGTATGACCCCCTCTGTGAACTGCCTCCTTTCACATCAGGATTTGTTTTTTGTGAAGCGATAAGCCAAGCGCAAGGGTTCCTTGATTTCTTCCTTTTTGGCTCAACTGAGCCAAAAAACACCTAAACTTCCATCTCCATGCGTTCTTTAAGGGTATGCTGTATGGGGTGGCGAGTCAATGGGGTTTTGGCCGTGCCAGGGGATACCCCTCATGTCAAACTTCACCCCACCTTTACCGTTAACTAATCAAGACCTTGTACTCACCCCCAGCATCTGACTGGGGGTTTT
>ERZ1292623.502-Hain-H51-01um-R1-502-length-42601-cov-9_pt1 | contig 42601 bp, 33 predicted proteins | sample MGYA00564398_ERZ1292623 | MGnify/ENA primary metagenome ERZ1292623 (study PRJEB36523, sample SAMEA6512633) | groundwater metagenome | collected 2019-01-07 | study: AquaDiva: Metagenomics assemblies of 32 groundwater samples
AATCTCCCGCCCGATGAAATAAACATTATCCGTTCGGAGCAGAGCTATGGCTGGCCGTTTTGCTATGGCGATCAGGTGCGTGATACGAAATTTAATCCAGGGAACTTCTCGCGCACTGATATTCAAACAGATTGTGCAAAAACCATTCCAGCAGCTATCGAGCTCCCCGCGCACTCTGCGCCGCTGGGGATAGCGTTCATTCCCGCAAAGGGTTGGGGAGAGCTGGGCGGTCAATTACTAGTGGCATACCATGGTTCGTGGAACCGCAGTACACCAACAGGATATAAAGTGGTGCGCTTTAATGTAGATGCACAGGGGAATGTGAAAGACTCTGGCGACTTCATCACGGGTTGGCTTACGAACGGTAAGCTCTTTGGTCGCCCAGTAGATTTGAAATTCGGCCCCGATGGTGCGCTGTATATCTCTGATGACTCTGCGGGTGCTGTGTGGCGTATTGCTCCTCAATCATGATGTTATTGCGTCAGCGTATCGTAGTGTATGTATGTGGCGCGCTCTTGCTTGCGGCCACGGTTGTGCCCGCTGTGCCCGATGCGGACACCTGGTTTCATCTGCGCATTGGTGAAGAACTACTGACGAGTGGATCGTTTCTGCGCACTGAAGTGTTCTCTTTCACACAGTTTGGCACGCCGTGGGAAAACCACGAGTGGTTATTTCAGGCAGTGGCGGCGTTTGTGTGGCGTGTAGGTGGGTGGCCTTCGTTGGCGTGGTTCTCCGCATTGTGTGGCGTTGCTGCGCTTTTGCTCTCGTGGAGGGGCAGCCGTTTTTCATGGCACACTTTGTTATTGGGCGTTCTGGCATTGGGGGCGCTCACTCCTTTTATAACAGCTCGCCCACAACTGTTTGCATATATGGGCTTGGCGGGGATGCTGTATGTATTAGAGAAACTGTTTGAGTGGCAGACGTGGCGATGGGGCGCACTTCTTGGCGGCATTCTTTTGTTCTGGGCGAATACGCATGCTTCCGTTATCTTGGCGCTTGCAGTAGGCGTCGTGTACGCTCTTGATGTGGTGTGGGGGAATCTTTCGCGCGTGTCCCCTGCTACTAAAAAATTATTCGGTATCTCTCTGGGCGCTGGGCTTCTCTCTACGCTGGTCAACCCACTCGGACTTTCGATCTATACCTACGCGTTGCAGCCGTTGCGCCAAGCGGACGTATTTTCTGTGCTTCTTGAAACAATGCCACTTACTGCGCACCTCGGGACTGACCAAGGGCTCCTTATAGCGTTGATGCATGTGATCATTGGGGCGCTGGCGCTGTGGTATGCTACGCGACCTGATGCGCGTGCCTTTCGCACGCTTGGTCTGGGAATTCTTTTCTGGGTTATGCCGTTTGTTTCCATGAAGTATGTGCCGTTTGCGTGGATGGCTCTTCTTCCTATGGCATTTCATGCACTCACACGTCTACGCGTGTCTGATCGCATAGGGTGGGCATGTGCCGCGCTTTCTCTTGCCGGAGTGCTTTTCTTTGGATGGCATGCCGGAGCTGGGTTTCGTGATCCATACGCAGTGTGGCCACGAGAGCTTTTCTCATTTGTGGATGAGCATATTCCGGTTGATGTGCGGATGTATCATCCGATGACGTGGGGAAACTACATTATAGCCCACACTCCTGAACGCAAGGTATTCTTGTGGGGCGGATGCGCGTGTTTCTATGGAGATACATTCTATGATGCTGAAGCGTTTGCGAAGGGCGAGCGCGTTGATGAGCTTTTACAGAAGTATCAGTTTGATGTCGCATTAGTGCGTCCGTGGGAGTCGGCGGCATATGCCCTTTCTACACGACCTGACTGGGCACTTATCTATTGGGATGACTTTGGCATGGTATTTGTCAGGCGGAACACCGCATACGCTTCACTCATACAGGAATTTGAGCTGCCTATTACCTATATCAACGATACTGTTGAAGCAACGCTCCGCAAAGTATCCGAATCAGCTCTCCCAGCGCTCTTGGGAGGGTATGCGAAGGCGATTGAGCGATCTCCGTATGCCGTGTTGCCACGTATGCGCTTGGGGATGTTCTTCCAGGCGCTCGGTCGATGCGACTTAGCTAGAGATACTTGGCTACCGCTTTCTGGTGAGGGTATCGCTCGTGGAATTGCGTATCGCAAACTTGCGGAATGCTATGACACGCTTGGGGATATTGCTGCGCGTGACTATGCCCGCGAGATGGCGCAAAAGCATGCTGAAAAAATGATCTCTGGCTAGGGCGCCCATAGGATTGCGCTGACGCTTTTTGCTTGGCATACTTATCTTCACCTATGTTTGGATCTTCTGTGCAACAACGTTCCCGTACGCTCATGCTGATCGGCTTATGTGTTTCAGTGTTCTTTGTGTATGCAACAAATCTACAGAATCCGCTTTTCTGGGATGATACTGATTGGATCGTGAATAACCCTGCGGTGCATAGCATCTCATGGGATACGATACAGTTTTGGTTTTCACACAACACGCTCGCAGGCATTGGTTTACAGAGTAACTACTATCGCCCGTTTCTCTTTCTTACGTTCGCGATCAACTACGTTATATACGGAGCCGCGCCACTTGGTTATCATCTTGTGAACAACCTTCTGCACATTGTGAACGTGGTGTTGGTGTTTGTGTTGCTGGAGCGTGCATTTAAGCAGCGCTTTGTCCCATTCATTGTTGCGGCGGTGTTTGGTCTGCACCCACTGCAGACAGAGGCGGTAACCTATGTTGCTGGTCGTGGAGATCCCTTACATGTCTTTGGTATGCTCGCGGCATTATGGATGGTGCTCAAAGCGGGTGAAATGCGCTCGCGGCGCTGGTACGTTGGCGCCATGCTCACAAGCGTACTGGCGCTCCTGAGTAGGGAAACTGCGGTTATTTTCCCACTCCTTGCTTCGGTCTATTTCCTTTCTTTTGTAGAGGTGGGCACGGTACGTCAGGCGATCGTGAGTGCTCTTCGACGGCTGTGGCCATTTTTCGGCATCTCATTGGTATATGGCATCTTGCGTCTGACCATTCTCAATTTTGAGAACACGCTCAACTTTTTTGCGCAGAGCAATCCATATACGGAAAGCATTTTTGTACGTCTTATGACGTTTGCTTCGTTGCTTGTGGAATACGCACGTATGTTTATGTGGCCTACGGGGTTACACATGGAGCGCTCGGCGGTGGTGTATACGCACCTTTTCCAGCTTCCCGTACTTCTCCCCGTCCTAGCACTCGGGGCTCTCTTCGGAGTGCTTCTTGTGCTGATACGGCGCATGGGGCGCATTGAAAATGGTCGGCCAAGCGTTGGACATATATTGTTTTTTGCGCTGGGATGGTTTTTCTCATGTATGGCGCTTACGTCCGGTATCACGCCGGTGAACGCGCTCATTTACGAACACTGGCTGTATCTTGCGATGGTGGGCCCCCTTACGGCGCTTGCGTGGTTTATGTGGCAGGCGTGGAGTAGGGCGACGCTCTCATGGGCGCGTCCAGTTATTGGCGCTTTGTTTGCCGCGGTACTCGTCACATACAGTATTCTGTCTATCCAACGTAATCGTTTGTGGGGTGATCCACTCGCATTTTATCTCGACATCCTTCGCTACGAACCTCAAAGTGCACGTATTAATAACAATGTAGGGAATTTGTATTATGACCGCGGCGAGTATGCGCGCGCAGAAGAATACTATTGGAAAGCTGTTGCTGCAGAAGATACGTTTCCGCAGCCGCACTACAATATTGGCAGTATCTTATTAGCACGAAACGATGTGTACGGTGCGCGCATAGAATTTGAAAAAGCAATTGCGATCGATCCTGCGTTCCCTTATGCATACGAAGGTCTTGCGAGTATCGCTGCGAAGGAGGGCGACCTTGCAGTGGCGAGAGATATGATACAAAAATGGGTAGCACTTCTCCCTTCACATCCTATCGGCTATCTCAACTTGGGGCGCATCGAGGCGAAGATTGGCAATGTTGCAGAAGCGCGCGCTGCGCTACAAAAGGGCATGTCGCTGGCGACGCCCGGGAGCGAGTTATATACACTTCTTGAAAAGGAGTTGAGCTCTCTTGAGTAGCTTGGTATGATGCCCCATATGCAGAAATCACTTATTGTAGGCTCAATTATTGCTGGTGCGGTGCTTGCTCTGGCGTGGGGCGTTGTTCGCTGGGATGATGCGCGCCACGGAGCTTCGCCATCTCCTAGTGTTGTGGTAAGCCCAGATGTGTCAGCCTCACCGCTACCCAGTGGTTCCGCGCTCCCGAGCACGAAACCTCGCCCAACCGTAACGCCGTTTGCCGGTCCTACGGGTCTTACGGCTCCAGCTTCTTGTACGCTAGAAGGGTCGGTGCGCTTTTTGAGTAAAGACACCTATGAATCTCGAAATGCGCGTATCTCGTGGGAGAATGTTGATAGTCGTGGACGTAACATTGTGTGGAAGACATCTCCATCTGGTGGATTGAACATTGGGCCAAATATTTTTGAGTCTATTGGTATTCCGAAAGGATCTTCAGATATTACCGTTGCGTTACCGGCGAATCCTGCAAAGCGCTATACATTGAGCGCGGAGATCGGGTACGGGCAAATTGTTGATGGTAATGTGGCAGTGAAGCAGGCAAAATGTTCTGGTTCTATTGTAGTGGATGTGGCATTTTAGGGTATGGCATTTCTTGAGCACGCACTGAACGCACGCACTCTTTGGGCTGTCTTTCTGACAGCCCTCGTGCTTTCTGCGGTTCTCTTTACGCCAAGTATCGGTGGAGCGTTTGTATTTGATGATGGCATTGTGATTGTAGGGAATCCGCTCATCGGCGGAGTGCCCGATGTGGGGGAGATTTTTAGTACCTCGTATCATGCCTATCAGCCGCGTACGGGATTATATCGACCGCTCGTGATCCTTTCGTACGCGCTCAATGCGTGGCTCTTTGGTGACGGGCCAGTGTCATTTCATCTCGTGAATATCGTATTACACGCCGGCGTTATCAGCGCGGTGTTTGTGCTTGCGCGCATGCTTGCCTCGCCCCGCGTTGCGGGTGTTACTGCCTTAGTATTTGCTGTGATGCCAATACACGTAGAAGCGGTGGCCTCTATCGTGGGTAGGGCGGAGCTTATGATGGCGCTTGGTTTTCTCGGAACGGTGATTGCCGGGCTTTCGGGACGTCCTCTTCTTTCAGCGACGCTTCTGTTACTCGGGCTTCTCTCAAAAGAAACTGCCATTGCCGCGGTGCCAGTGCTTGGCGTGCTGTTGTGGTATCGCGGAACTGCAATAGTAGAGATACTCAAAAAACTTCGCTGGCACGGTTTTGCTCTTGGGCTATTTTTCGCGCTTCGTGCGCGGGTGTTGGGTGAATATGCATTTTCTACCGATGCATCGATGGTATACAACCCCATTGCTTTTGCGCCCTCTTGGTTCGCGGGATTGAGCATGGCATTGCGGGTTGTGTGGGAAGGATTCTTGCGCGCGTGGGCTCCACTCTCACTCTCTTCAGATTATTCGTATAGTGTCTTTTCTCAGGCGTCGGTATTTGGCACTGTGGCCGGAGCTTTTATTGTGTGCGCTGCTCTTATCGGGATGGCGCGCTACCGTAGCCATCTTACTGGATACGCAAGCGTCTTGTTTCTTTTCCCACTTCTTGTGGTCGCGAATATCCTGCTTCCTATTGGGACGATCTTTGCTGAACGGCTTTGGTATGTGCCATCTGTGGGGCTCGCGCTTCTCGCGGGCAGCCTTTTCTTCTGGCTCTATGATCGGTGGAGGGGCGTTGTGCGCGCAGGAGGGGCGGCACTTGTGGTGATGTATGCGGCTATTTCATTCCAGCGCTCCGGCGTGTGGGTTTCTGAAGAGGCATTGTTCCAGAGCGCATTTGCCGCACAACCAGAAAGCGTGGTGAATCAAACAAATATGGCGTATCTGGATCTCAAAAATGAACGCCTTGCCGATGCGCGTGCACGCATTGATACGGTACTTGCGAAAGCGCCCGAGCATGCTCCTGCGCTCAATTTGGCGGGAGCTATCGCGCAACGTCAGGGCGCGTATACGGACGCAGAGGCATTTTGGAAGCGGGCGATACAAGTGCGCCCAGATTATCTCAATGCATATCGGGGCTTGGGCGCACTGTACTATGATGCGGGCTATTTTGCCGATGCCCGCGCTGTTCTTTCTGACGCACTTGCGATATATCCTCGATGGAGCGAAGTGTGGTATCTCGCACTTGTTGATATCGCACTGGGGAGGACAAGCGACGCGGGAGTACTATTAGATGCATACGCGCACAAAGCGGTGCCTGATGAGCTCGCATTCGCGCGGGCATTGCTGGCGCACGCAGAGGGGCGTACCGCAGATACCCTGCTTTTAAAGGAGCGCATTTCTTCACCGCGGCTATTGCGTGCGCTGGAAGAGGTACTCACGCCATGATGTCAAAAGGTCACTACGGCATTTTGCTACTCCTTCTCGGCGCACTCATGGCGCTCTCGAGCGTGCATACGCTCACCTCTATTAACCAAGACATTGGGCGTCATCTTCGTCTTGGAGAGATTATTACTTCAACTCGCTCCGTACCCGCCACGAATCTTTTTTCCTATACTCATCCCTACCAGCCATTTCTGAATCACCACTGGCTCGGGGAAGTTTTTTTCTACTGGCTCTCGCGCGTGGACGGAGTTGCGGGGCTCATTCCCATAAAAGCGGTTATATTAGGCATCGCTTTTATGCTTGCGATTGCAAGCACGTGGCGGCGCGACAGCGCGCACCTCATGGGCTTTGCGGCACTTATCGCGTGGGGCGTGATGATTGAGCGCACGGATGTGCGACCTGAAATATTCAGCTATCTCTTCACGGGGTGGTTTCTCTTTGTGCTATTTCGCTATCCGCAGAGTAGGTTACGGTGGACACTCCCATTTGTGCAGGCGATATGGGTGAATACACACATCACTTTTTTTATGGGTCCGCTGATATACCTCTGTGCGGTTGGTGGCGATATTGTGCGCACCTTTCCCTTATGGCGCGATACGCTGCGCCGGTGGGTACCATTCGGCGCGGTATTGGCGCTCTCGCTCATGGTGAATCCTTGGGGCATTGCGGGCGCGCTCTATCCGCTGCAGATTCTTTCCGGATATGGGTACTCGGTGCTTGAAAATAAGGGCCCATTCTTCTTACTCGCCTGGGGATATCCGATGGTTACGACTGTGATGCTTTTTGTACTTGCTGGCTGTACTCTCGCGTACAGTTTTATTACGGGGAGCCGTGTGCGTCAGGTTGCTGGGCCGGTTCTCTTGGCGCTGATAACGTTTGTGTTCGCACAAATCATGATTCGCAACTATGCTCTTTTCGCGTTGAGTGGTATCGCGGCGCTGGGAGCGCTTGCACAGCAACATCCTATTCGATTGCGACAGGGGTTCTGGATATCCGGAGTACTTACTGTGCTTCTTGGGGCGAGCGTTGTGAGTGGGCAATTTTTCCCACTCGTTCGTCTACCGCAACAATTTGGCGCCCATGTTCCCGTTGGTGCGCAGGCGGCTGTTGATTTTATTCGAGAGCACAAACTTCGTGGCCCTTTGTTTAATAATTTTGATATCGGCAGTTTTCTTATCTGGAAATTGCCAGAAGAAAAAGTATTTGTTGATGGACGGCCGGAAGCATATCCATCCGACTTTGCATCATCGGTATATATCCCCATGCAAGAAGATGCGACGGTATGGGAGCGCGAGCGTGCTCGCTGGAATATCCAGATGATCGTGTGGTCACACCGAGATCTCACTCCGTGGTCCCGCACATTCTTAGAGCGAATGGAAAAAGATGCAGATTGGAAAGAGGTGTATCGGGATGGCTCTACGTTGATTTTACTTCCGAAGGAGATCGCTCGCGCACGAGGGTTATAAAAAGGCGTTCGTACGCAGCAATCATGCTTTGCAGAGAGAAGCGCGTGACGATGCGCTGGTGGGCTTCCATGGTGAAATCATGCGCAAGACGTGCGTCCGAGATGAGCGCATGTACTCGCTGAGCAAGGAGCGCGGGGTTTTGTGGCTCAATGAGAAAGCCGTTTTCGTTATCGCTCAGTATCTCTGGTATGCCGCCAACACGCGTTGCGATGCTCGGTATTTTTGTTGCCATCGCTTCAAGGAGTGCCCAGGGGAACCCTTCCTTTACTGATGAGAGGGCAAACACATCAAAGGCAGGGAGAAGCTGTTTTGCATCGTGGCGCTGTCCTAGAATGTGTACTCGCTCATGTAGGCCAAGGCGATGAATGAGTTGTTCAAGCGTTGGGCGTTCGGGGCCATCGCCAATGATGATCCAGTGTGCGTGTGGACCGAAGTGCGATGCAGCTCGGATAAAGGTAGCGAGATCTTTTGCAGGATAGGCATTTGCTATCGTGCCAATGACTATTGTTTCATCAGAAAGGGGGCGCTGTATTGCCTCTGCGATGTGTGCTCGCGCTTCGCCTTTTGTATAAGGCGTGGGGTAGGGGTCAATGCCATTATGAATAGCGACGAGCTCCTTTCGGGGAACGATCTGATGCGCGACGCCTGCTTTGCGATCGGACTCACTATTCACCACGATGATGTCTTTCCAATGTGCGGACCACCGTTCGAGCGTTTGATAGAGCCATTGGAGTGACGGGTGAATAGGGTCACGGAATTGCCACCCGCCGATGCGATATACCACGCGTAGATGGGGAAGTGTTTTTTTACAGAGGCGAGCAGCGATGGCACCGATAGCACCCGCTTTTGAACTATTTAGAAAAAGAATATCTGGCTTTTCAGCGAGGATGCGCTCGCGTATTTCGCGGATGCATTGCAGATCGTGCCACGGAGAGATGGCCCGGCGCAATGAGTGGATCGGATGATAGGAGATATGCTCGGGAAGCGCTTCGTGGAGAGCGTGATTGCCATCTGGCCCCGCAGAGACGGAAAATGAAAAGCGCTGAGCGTCGCTATGGGTGACGAGCTCGGTGATAAAACGCTGAGCACCGCCCATGTCCGACTGGGTAATGATGCAGAGAATGTGAGTGCGAGCTTGTGGTTCGTGGGGCACGGGGACGTTGTTTTACGTAGCTATGCGCGCTATGATAGTACCAATCCGTGGCCCATTCAGCAAGCAATATTCTTGTCTTTTCTCCGGCGTTCCGACCCCTCATTGGCGGGTCGGAATTAGCACTTGAAGCACTCATGCGGCATATGCCAGAGCGTTCTTTTGTGGTTATTACACCCCGTCATTCTCCACGCTTTCCCCTTTCGGAGTCTCAGGGCAATGTGCGCGTAAGACGTGTGGGGTTTGGTATTGCCTGGCTCGATAAGTACGTATTTATATTGTGGGGAGCTTTTGTCGGGCTTCGTGAGGCTCGTGGTGCTTCGGTACTCCACGCATACCAGGCGTCATATGCGGCCCTTGCGGCGCTCATTGTCCGACTTGTTTCCGGCACCCCCCTTATTGTGACGCTCCAAGAAGGTGCTGATTTTCAAAAACAGTCTTTTCTGGTGCGCGCAGGGAGGTGGCTTGCGGTGCGATGTGCGGATACTGTCACGGCGATTAGCTCTCCGTTAGTGAGTTATGCTCAGAGTGTGCGTCGTGGCGGCCGCGTGATCCTCGTTCCTAATGGCGTCGATCCCGCACCTCTTCTTTTACATGAAGAGCGTGAGCGCGTGCGGTCGGCGTGGGGAGTGCAGGGTGGAGATGTATGTATATACTCTGCAAGCCGCCTCGTTTCTAAAAATGGTATCGATGTATTACTCCATGCGTGTGTAGACCTCTCTTTTCCGTGGCGTTTAGTGATTGCGGGCACGGGCAACGATGAAGCATCTTTACAGAGTCTAGCAACACATCTTCGGGTGAGCGATCGTGTTGTGTGGCTTGGCTCAGTGGCTCATGCGCAGATACTTTCCGAGCTGGGCGCTGCGGACATCTATGCTCGCCCGTCTCGTTCAGAGGGCCAGGGGATTGCCTTTCTAGAGGCAATGGCCGCAGGCGTGCCCGTCGTCGCATCGCAGCGTGGAGGACTGCGTGATTTTGTACATGATGGGGAAACTGGATTTATATGCGACCCCGACGATATTCGTTCCGTTACCCGGGCGCTTACGCGTGCGGCACAGAATAGTGCAGAGCGAGCAGGAGTGGCTTCCCGTGCGAGCGAGATGGTTGCTCGTGAGTACTTGTGGAGCCTTATTGCCCCACGCATGGCCGCAGTGTACGATACCTTGGCATGAAAAAGCTCTCCATCGTTATCCCCGTATTTAATGAGGCTGCGACGCTACCGAAGCTTTTTTCGGCCATTGACGCCGTTTTATTGCCTGAATGGGAGAAAGAGCTCGTGATTATTGATGATGCGTCAACAGACGACACTGCTCATGTGATTGCCGCCCATATGCGCCCGGGATGGATTTCGGTGCGCCACGCTCACAATCTTGGGAAGGGTTCTGCTGTTCGTACGGGTTTTGCAAAGGCAACAGGAGACGTGGTTCTTATTCAAGACGCAGATTTGGAATACAGCCCGAAAGAGTACCCGCTCCTTCTTGAGCCCATTCTTTCTGGCGATGCAGATGTGGTGTATGGTTCGCGATTCATATCCGCATTTCCCCGTCGCGCGCTCTATTTCTCTCACTATGTTGCGAATGTGTTTTTAACGCTTCTATCTAATGTGTTTACGGGGCTCAATCTTTCCGACATGGAAACTGGGTATAAAGTATTTACGCGCGATGCGCTCTCGCGTATTTTGCCTCACCTGAGCGCCGCGCGTTTCGGTATCGAGCCAGAAATTACTGCACGCGTGGCGCAGCAGCAATTGCGCATCTATGAGGTGGGTATTTCGTATCGTGGCCGCACGTATGCAGAGGGGAAGAAGATCCGCTGGGCTGATGGCGTTGCGGCGGTGTGGCATATTATACGTGCATCATTATTCTCATGAATACCACGAAGACTCCACTATTAGTGATCGCAACGGGCATCTACCCACCTGACATTGGTGGTCCCGCAACCGTTGCTCAGTCGGTGGCCCGTGCGTTTCGTGATCGGGGTGTACGAGTGCGCGTGGTAACGTTTGGTCGAGGCGTAGGCGAGGAAGGAATTACTCTCTATCGTGTGTCTCGCTGGCTACCATGGATTGTACGCCATGTGGTGTATGTGTTTCGTGTGTGGCGTGCGAGTGCTGGCGCTTCTCATGTTCTTGCGCTCTCTGCGAAAACGCCGGGTGTTGCGGCGCACATTGCGCGCATCATGCGAGGGGTGCCCGTGACCGTACGAATCGCGGGTGATTATGCGTGGGAGTATGCCATACAAAAACGCATTACTCTTTTACTTATCGATGATTTTCAAAGTGCGCCTGTAGGGGGGTGGGCGGGCATGCTACGTCGTATTCAGCGATGGGTTGTCCGGCGCAGTGCTCGTGTAGTGGTTCCTTCCCAGTATTTACGCTCCATTGTGCAAGGGTGGGGGTATGATGCTGAACGTATTATGGTTGTCCCGAATGCCGTTACCTTCGCGCCGTCAGATCTCTCGCGCCAAGATGCGCGTACGCGCATTGGTATCCCGGGCGCCCTCATTGTTTCCGTTGGCCGCCTCGTTCCGTGGAAAGGGTTTCGTATGCTTATTAAGATCATGCCCCAGCTTTTGGAATTAAATCAGTTCTTCCGATTAGTGATCGTAGGAGACGGGCCCGAGCGAGACATCTTGCGCACGATGGCAAAGAACCTTGGTCTTGAGAAAAAAGTTTTTATTGTGGGGTCGAAATCACATGAAGAGTTGCCACTCTACTTGGCCGCGGCAGATCTCTTCGTATTAAATACTGGCTACGAAGGATTTTCACATCAGATTATAGAAGCGATGGCCGCAGGTGTTCCCGTTATCACGACCACTGCGGGGGGAAATAGAGAAGTTATTGCGCAAGGAGAGAATGGCCTCATGGTGAAATACAATGATGAATTTAATCTCCGTGAGGCGATCCGTGCGCTCTGGGATATGCCAGAATTGCGGGAACAATTTTCTGAAGCGGGAAAAGTGACCGCGCGTATCTACAATGAGGAGCGCATGCGCGATGCGTGGGTGACTGCATTACAACTATGAGCAACACGCTTCTTATGGTGAGTGGTGATCGCATGCTTGCCGCTGGAATGGAAGGAGCGTTCTTCCAGATGCTCTCTGAATTTCACAAGCACTGGGATCGTATTGATATCATTGTCCCCCGCGTTCCGCGAGGCCGGGTTGTGCGCAACAATCCATTTCCCAATGTATTTGTACACGCATCTTCATTGCCACTTGCATTTCAACCACTACATATCATTCGTATGGGACTGCGCCTCGCTAAGGAGCGCACATATAGCGGAATCACTATTCATGAATACCCGCCGTTCTATAACGGTATTGGAGGGCTTGTCTTGGCAAGGCGCTTGAGTCTTCCGGTGCTTCTTGAGATTTTTCATATTCCAGGCATCCCGCGCGCGGGCTCTTTCCGCGAGATTGTGTATCGCTTTCTTGCGCGCGTCGTATTGCCCATTGAAGCTCGACTTGCTTCTGGAGTGCGGGTTATGAATAAAGGGGAGGCAGGGAAGTGCTTAGAGGCGTGGGGGATTGCAAAAGAGCGTATCCACCTTATCCCGACACTCTTTTTATCAGATATTCCTGAGAGGGTTTTGGAGGCTCCTACGCACGATTTTATCTTTGCAGGACGTATTGAGCGCAACAAGGGAATAGAGCGCTGTATTGAGGCCCTGGCGCGCCTAGAGCACGCAACGATGCGTGTTATAGGGACGGGATCGTATCTGGCGTTGGCAAAACGCTATGCGCGAGAACAGGGAGTTGTGGGCAGGATAACGTGGAGTGGCTGGGCCGCCTCGTCTCATGAGGTGTTTACTGCTATGCAAGGCGCTCGTGCGTTGGTGATGCTGTCAGATAATGAAGGCGGCCCTCGAGTAGCTGTCGAAGCTCTCGCATGCGGTATTCCTGTGCTGGCGACGCCCGTGGGCGTGATCCCCGACCTTGCCAAGCAAGGCGCGGCAGTGCGGGTGACCGGATGGTCTCTGGAAGAAATAACCCAAGGGATGCGCGATATTCTTGAAGATCCATCATGGCGCGTTCGAGCAGAAGAGGGCGCGCCTCACATTCGTGCCGAGTATGCGCGTGAAAAAGTGATACGTGCTTCCGCGTATGCGATACAGGGCATCTTCCATACATAATGGCTAATCTGTTAATCATAACTCAGAAAGTTGATGCCTCGGACCAGCTCCTCGGATTTTTTATTTCCTGGATAGGGCGCTTTGCTCAAGCGTTTTCTCACGTTCACGTGCTGTGTCTTGAAGCTGGGACTTATCAGCTTCCAAGCAATGTGACTGTGACTAGTTTAGGGAAGGACCGGGGGCATTCAAAGCCAAGGCAACTTTTATCGTTCTATCGCTTTATTATGTGTCGTCATAGTACGTATGATCTCGTTTTCGTACACATGAACCCGATCTGGGCCGCGCTCGGAGGATTGGCATGGCGACTCATGCAGAAGAAAGTATTTTTGTGGTATACCCACAAAGCGGTGACGATGCGTTTGCGCATCGCAGAGATGCTGGTGAACGGTATTTTCTCTGCGTCAAAAGAAAGTTTTCGCCTCGCTTCCCAAAAAGTTCTTTTCACCGGGCATGGGATAGATGTTGATTTTTTCCATCCATCCGCCCATGAATCGCGGGTCCCGGACCTTTTACTTACTGTTGGGCGTATTGCTCCCATAAAAAATATAGAAGTTCTTGTAGATGCTGTTGCTGTATTGCGCCGACGTGGGCGGTCTGTGCGCGTTTCGATTGTGGGAGAGGCTGCGCTGCAAAAAGATAAACGCTACGAACAGCTCATGCGTCAGCGCATACAGGCTGCTGGCCTATTAGATCTCATCGTATTTGAGGGGAAGTATCAAAATGAAGAATTACGCCCTTTCTATCAGCGGTGTGCGCTTTTTGTGCACATGAGCCGCACGGGGAGCCTTGATAAAGCCCTTCTTGAAGCTATGGCATGTGGCGCGCAAGTTATTAGTTCGAACGACGCAGCGCGCGCTTTCTTAAGTTCTGAACTACTGTTTGACGGGGCGAGCGCAGAAAACCTTGCCTCAGTGATTGAGTCTGCGCTTCAAACCCCGACGCAACCATCTCTGCGAGAGTATGTAGTACAAAGTCACAATCTCGACACTCTTATACACGCACTATCTCGCGCTATGGGCCACTCGCTTCAACAGCAGAGCAGCTCCTTTTTAGTAAGCGGAAAGCGTTTGCTTAAAAAAATCATTTTCGCTCTGCTACTACCTATACACTTCATCGCTCGTGTGCTTGGCTTTGTGAAACCGGGCGTTGCCGTACTCATGTATCATGCAGTTGGAGATGATGTGTGGGAGTTTTCGATTTCCTCAAAGACGCTGAAGAGCCAACTCGATATGCTTACTCGGAATGGATTCCAATTCATCTCACTTGCGGAGCTTGGACAGATTCTCCGGGGGGAGCGGGCTACGCCTCGACGAAGCGTTTTAATTACATTCGATGACGCGTATCAATCTGTCGCCGATAATGCTCTTCCTGAATTACGCGCTCGCAATATCCGCTCCACTCTATATGCGCACACATCTCGGGCGCAGGAACCTCTTGGAAATTCATTCGCGCTCATGTCGTGGCAAGCTATCCGAGAATTTGGGCAGTGTATGGATATTGGAAGTCATTCGCATGCCCACCCCGTTTTAAGAGAGCTAGGTGATGCCGCGTTGGAAGAGGATGTGCAGAAGTCCATCGAAGTGTGTACGCAAGAGATCGGAGAAGCGCCTACATCATTTGCATATCCTGGAGGAAAGTTTAATGAGCGCGTTGTCTCCGCGCTTAAGCGTCACGGATTCGCAACGGCGTTTACTATCAACCAAGGACTCGTGCGCAAGGGTGATGATCCTTTTCGATTGCGAAGAATCGGCATCACATCACATATGACGAATTTCGAGCTTTATGCGCACGCGGTTGGCGCTGGAGAATGGTATGGTCGTATCATAAAACTATTCAAATAATTTCTTCACCATGCTTTTCCATATCATTAAACAATCTGTCCAAGGAAAGACAATCAATCGACTTCTTATGAACGCGAGCCTTGCGTCCCATGCGCTTCACGGGAAGGTGCTTGATTTGGGTGCTGGAAATAAGCGCTCGTCTTATTTCCAGTTTTTTAAGAATGCGTCCGGATATACAGTGACATCAGTTGATGTTTCTCCTGAGCGCAATCCTGATGTTATCGCGGATGTTGAGAAAGGGCTTCCATTAACAGATGCCTCATATGACAACGTGCTGTGCTTTAATCTGCTAGAGCACTTAAGTAATCCAGCGCGAGCATTATATGAGACATACCGCGTGCTCCAGCCCGGCGGATCGCTTATTGGGTATGTGCCATTTTTAGTGAAGTATCACGCCGACCCTCATGATTATTTCCGATATACACATCAAGGGCTCCGCACGTTGTTCGAGGGCGCTGGATTTACGGATATCTCCATTCAGTTTATCGGCCGTGGTCCATTTACCGCTGGATGGTCGCAAGTTGAATTTATATTGCCTGGTTTCTTACGTTGGGTGGTCACCTATACGATATTCTGCCTCGATGCTATGCTTCTCAGGTTAAAGCCCGTGTTCGCGCGTACCTATGCGCTTGGGTTCACCTTTACTGCAAAAAAATGAGAGTCCTCTATATCGGCAATTATGATCCTGGATACGGTCGCAATCGAGTGATCGTGAAGGGGCTCGCGCAGAATGGCGCCGAGGTGGTGCAATGTAATGGGGGTGTTACGGGTGGGCTTATGAAGTTTATCCGCCTTATCGCGAGATACGCTACGCGTGCTCGCGGCCGGTTTGACATTGTCATCGTGGCATTTCCAGCGCAGGAATCTATGTTCCTTGTACGTCTTCTTTTAACATATCGACGTCTCATACATCGCGTGCCCATCGTTATCGACATGCTTACGTCACATTACGAGGGGTATATTCTCGATCGTCAAAAATACACCCCCGAGAGCATGCATGCGGTGTGGTATAAATGGATTGACCGCACAGCGATGCAGCTTGCAGATATCTCTATTGTTGATAGCCACGCAGCGCGTAGGTTTTTAGCGAAGGAGATGCGGATGCCCATCGAGGACATTATCGCGGTGTTTATCGGCACCGATGATAGCGTCTTAAAGCCCATGCCTTCCGATGGGCACTCGGGATTCTTAGTTCATTTTCATGGCAACTTTATTCCACTGCAGGGGCCATCGTATATCATAGAGGCAGCGAATTTTCTGAAGCATGACTTGGATATCCGGTTTCAAATTATCGGAAAGGGGCAGCTCTATGATGAATGCAGAAATGCCGCCAAAGAATATGGGCTTACTAATATCAACTGGATAGACCGAATTCCATACGAAGATTTGCCGAGATACATCAATGCCGCAGACGTATGCCTCGGTACATTTGGAGGGACGGGGAAGTTTCATCGATGCGCACCCAATAAGGTATATGAGTATATGGCATGTGGGAAGGCGATCATTACGGGGCGCTCTGATGCGCTTGAAAAGATTTCGAATGACGGAGTAAACATGGTACTCTGCAATGCAGCGGACGGGAAGGATATGGCAGATAAAATTATGTTATTGAAGCAAGACGATGCGTTACGCGCTCGATTAGGAGGGCGGGCGCGTCAGGAGTTTCTCGATCGGTATAATCCCAAGCAGCTCATGGGCCACCTACTTCAGGAGTTGCGTGATAAACAATTACTATCGCTATGAAAAAAGAAAAACACATCGTAACAACTCGTCCATGCAAGCGCGTTGAAACCAAGGGTCGCTCAGGAAAGGCAAATGGCTGGCTCCTCGAGCTGTTTAGCGACAAAGATGGATTTACGAAGCACATCAAGGGGCAGGTGTACCTCACGGTAGCGAAGCCGGGCGTATTGAAGGGGTATCACTTGCATGCGCAATCTGATTATTTTGTGACGTGCATCAAGGGCGCCGTGAAAGAGATCGTCTATAAGAGTAAAACCGAAAAAGAAGAGATGCTTATGGGCGACGATGACTTTAAGACGATATTTGTGCCAAAGGGGCACCCGCATGCCATCCAAAACGTCGGCACAACACCCGCATATGTGCTGGTGTATCGCTATCCCGCGTGGAATCCAAAAAAGCCAGAACAGCTTGATATCCACGAGGATGAAATCGAAACCGATGGCGCGTGGAAGAGGATTCGCGCATTCATGAAAACGTTCAAATAAACTGCCCCATGGATCAGGCACAACGCGCATACGAAGAAAAGAGCGTCACGTACGGAATTAGTACTACTCGACGCAATAATATTATGAAGCTCGTAGGTGGGCCGCATTTGCGCGTTATCGATATTGCGTGCTCGCGAGGATATCTGGGGAAGCTTATTAAAGAGAGGGGAAATTATGTTGCTGGCGTTGATGTGTCGCACGCAGCAGTTGAGTATGCGAAGCAGGTGCTCGATGATGCATACGAGCTTGATATTCAGGGGGACTGGCCGGAGCATCTTGCGAATCAATCATTTGATCTTGCAGTTGCCGCTGCGGTGATTGAGCACGTATTTGATCCGGTAGCATTTCTCAAGAGTGTCGCATCGACGCTCCGGCCGGCCGGCCACATCATTGTAACGACTCCAAACTTCTTCTCGTGGCGCAATCGCCTCACATTTCTTTTCGGTAGGTTTAAATATACGGAGCAGGGCGATTTTGATTTTGGGCACATCCGTTGGTTTGACTATCGCTACCTGCGAGAAGTGCTAAAAGAGAGTGGATTCTCTATTGTGCGAGAGAATCACTACTATTTTCCAGGAAAACTAACGCGTATATTGAAATGGTGGCCCAGCCTTTTCGCAACACATTTTATAGTTGAAGCTGAGAAGGTCGTGAAGTGAGGCCGGTTGTATCGTGTAGGCTTTCTTGACCCCGTATCTATTGATGTGGCATAAATAATAACCCTCCCATGTATATTTTAGGAATCAATTTCTCTTCACACGACACGTCCGCCTGTTTAGTTCGAGACGGAGAGCTGCTGAGCTTTATTGAAGAGGAGCGTCTTACGCGGCAGAAACACACAAGTGAATTTCCGAGTCGGGCTATTGCTAAAATCTTAGAAGATGCACGAATTACCCTGGATGACGTTGATGTTATTGCCCTACCAACAACGCATGCGATGCCCCTTAAAACTGTTTTGTGGTTTCACCTCCAGCTGGGCATAAGAAGTTTTGTGCCCCTTTTGATGAAGCATTTGCGTTATCGCCTTAAGTTTTTTAGAACATTCCGTCGATTTAAGAGCCGCATCAATACAAAGAAAACAAAAATTATTTTTGTTGAGCACCATACATCGCACATGGCAAATGCTTTTCTTGTCTCTCCATTTAAGACGGCTGCTATTTTTACCGTAGACAATAACGGCGACGGTCTTTCCAGTCGTCTTGGCATTGGAGACGGATCTTCGATAGAAACTCTCCGCACATTTCCCATCGCTGAATCGATAGGAAATGTATACTATCTCACGACACAATTTCTTGGATTTGGGGAAGAAAGCGGTGAAGGAAAAGTGATGGGACTTTCATCATACGGCGACCCAGAAAAATTTATTACTGTTTTCCGTGACATGGTGCGGCTCCATGCTGACGGCTCATATACCCTAAATAGAAAATACTTTGCCGCCATACCTAAGGGGGTTCTCAATTGTGATGTGCAGCTCTCGGATTACTTCATAAAGCAAGTTGGAGCAAGACGAAAACCGAAAGAGGCGCTTACGCAAGTACACTATGATATAGCTGCGGGGCTGCAGAAAATAACCGAAGAGACCGTCGTACACATATTGGGGCATCTCCACGCACAAACGAAGCTTGATAATTTGGTGCTGGCTGGAGGCGTTATATTAAACAGTGTTATGAATGGCAAGCTGCATCGCTTAACTCCGTTTAAAAACATCTTTATACAGCCGCTATCCTATGATGGTGGAAATGCTATAGGCGCCGCTTTTTATGTGTGGAACGTCGTTCTTGGAAATCAAAAACGATATCGGTTTGAGTCCTGTTATCTAGGCCCCGAGTTTTCGTCGGCATATATTCGAAAAGAACTTCAGGATATGAAGCTTCCATTTGAGGAGCTCGAGGACCCATCCGCTCGTGCCGCAGACCTTATAGCTGCTGGAAACATCATTGGATGGTTCCAGGGGCGCATGGAGGCGGGAGCTCGCGCGCTTGGTAATCGTAGTATTCTTGCGAATCCGTGCATAGCAGAAATGAAAGATATCGTAAATAATTATGTAAAGCATCGGGAGCCATTTCGTCCCTTTGCTCCCGCCATTCTCTTAGAGCGAGTGGGAGATTATTTTGAAGACGCTCTGCCTGTGCCCTTTATGGAGCGAGTATTCGACATCCGTAAAGAGCGCCGCGGGGAAATTCCTGCGGTGACCCATGTTGATGGGACGGGCCGACTCCAAACGGTCTCGAGAGAGCAAAATCCCCGCTTCTACGAACTGATAAAGGAACTTGAATCACGTACCGGGGTTCCCGTTGTATTAAATACATCGTTCAACATACGCGGCGAGCCAATTGTGTGTTCGCCAGCGGATGCGATTCGTTGTTTTTATAGTACCGGTATGGATGCTCTTATTATCGATTCATTTTTATTGAAGAAATGAACATTGTCGTAACAGGGTACACCTATACGCGTCAAAATTTGTTTGAGGTTTTTGAGTCATACCCCGAAAGAAAAAATATCTTTTTTATTCTCCCAAACAATTGGACGGCAAAAGATGGACAAGTGAAATTCGAGCCATTTACAAAGAGTGGTTTTTCTATATTCCACTCTCCCGCATTCTTCACACACTCGCACTATCCCATTATCGGCGGCCTCCTTAAGGGGTGGATGCCGTTCTTTGTTTTTCGTTTGTTGTGGCTGCGCATGACACAAGGAGTTGATATTCTCTTTACCGCAGGGGAACCAAACCTGCTCTCAACTCTCTATAATGCATGTTGGGCAAAGATGCTTGGTATGAAGCACGTATTTCACTTCTGGGAGAATATCCCCTATGAGGCGAAGGATCGAGGGCTAAAGGGATACGTGAGGAAGGCGATTATTCGCGCCGTGTTGGCGCTATCCGATGGCGCTCTGTGTGGCATGAAGAAAGCCGAACGCATTTTAGGCTCATTTCGCGACGATTTTTTCCGAAGAACTTTTCTCCATGCTGGCTTTAATACGGAACGATTTAAACCCAGCGATTCCGGGCTTCATATAGTGGAGCGCTATCATCTACACGACAAGCATGTTTTTCTCTTTGTGGGCGCGCTCGGGTATCGCAAGGGAATTCACCTCGCGCTCCAAGCCCTTGCGGAACTGCGTAAAACGCACCCCGTACACTTACTTATTGTAGGAAGTGGGGAATACGGGAAAGCCCTTGAAGATGAGGTACAAAAGCTGGCGATTTATGACGATGTCACCATGATCCCGTGGGTTGCGAATGAAGATCTCCCTGCTTTCTATAATGCTGCCGATGTGTTTATATATCCCAGCATTCCTTTTGAGGGCTGGGAGGAGCAGTTTGGATACTCTATCGCCGAAGCTTCGTTGTGCGAACTTCCTATTATCTCTACAGCAACGGGCTCTATTGATGAGGTTGTGAAAGACGGTATAACGGGCGTGATTATTCCCCCGAACGATCTTGGAGCACTCGTGTATGCGATGAGCGCGATGATAGCAGACCCAGAAAGGGCGCGTGAGCTTGGGCGTCAGGGCCGAGTTTTTATTCAAGAATCTTTCAGTAATGCGGTGATTGCGCAAAAAATGTTATCATTTTTCAATGATGTTGGAGCAAAAGCCTAAAATTCCATGCACGGTTCAAGTTTTTACCCTTAACTCCGGGGGCGTTCTTCGACGGTGCCTTGAAAGCCTAAAAGGGTTCGACGACATCCTCATTCTTGACGGCAATAGCACCGACGATACACTCGCGATTGCTCGAGAGTATACGAACCATATTGTGAAGCAGGCAGATACCGATCAACCGAACTATCGGATCAAAGACGTCGCGGCTCTTCGCAATAAGGCGATTGAAGAGGGGCGTTATGATTGGAATTTTTATCTCGATACCGATGAGGAGCTTCCTGCGCGTACCGCGGAGGAGATCAGAAGAATAGTTACAACATCTCCACCAGAATATTTTATCTATCAACTACCCGGGCATATACATTTCAATGGTCGTGAAATTGTACACTCGACAGCATACCCAGGGTATCAGATGAGATTACTCAATCGCGCCGCGGGCATTCGTCACGAGCGCACGCCGCATTCCCGGCCAGCATTCGACGCACGAAGAGTGAAAGTGGGCACTATGGAAAACCCCTGGTTCGTTATCTTAGAGCCGGGCTCGGGGGTCAAGCAATATGAGCCGGCCATTAATCGCGGGCATATCCAAATACAAATACGCGAGGCAATGAAGATACCGCTTTCTGCGTTTTTCTACTGGATTGTGTTGAAAAATATTGCGAGTTTGGGCAAAACGTCTATGCGCATGCTCTGGATGTATGCGCGCTATGGGCTAAGCGGTACGCTCCCTCCACACATTGAAGTAAAGCGTCTGCAATATAAGCTTTTGTTTTTATTTGGCGCTATTAAGTTTCGTATCCGACTAGCCCTGCTTGGGGAGCAGTCACATGAAAAAAGTACTACTCATTAGTCAGCGGCACTCCGTCTTCACTGAACCAATCACGCGAGCATTCCATCGACTCGGGTGGGAGGTTCAGTTTGCTGATTATCTGGGGACGGCACTGCTGATGACGAATACATTGCCTCAGCGAATATTCGACAAACTTCCAGGTATTGTTCGCGAGCCACTTCACCGAAGAGAGCTTCGGAAAGTTGATCACCACATCATCAAGCTCGCCCGCAAATTTCAGCCAGATCTCGTATTTGTATCGAAAGGTAAAACGCTTGGCCTCGATATGCTCGATGAGCTTCGCCGGCATTCTGTTGTGGTGAATTGGTACCCAGAAACGATGGACCACCTTCAGCGCATGATTCAGATCGCTCCGCATTATTCGTACTTCTTTAACTTTGACCCAATGGTTGTTGCCAAGCTTACTGACTCGGGATATCAACACGCTCACTATCTGCCGTTCTGTGCCGACATCTTAAGGGATGCCTCATTTCCTCGCGAGCAGTACGAATACCCTGTCTCGTTTATAGGGTCGTATGACCGTGTGCGATACGCAGACCGTGAGCACATCCTGGCTCGCGTGAAGGATGTAGGACTCCACGTGTGGGGGAACAAGGCGTGGAAAGAAACGAGTCTCAACGACGTGTATCACGGATACCCTTCAAACGAGGAGAGGCAGAATATCTATGCACGCAGTAAGGTGGTGATTAGTATGCATGTATCCGATGTCTTGGGTACGGGGGCAAATGTGCGCCCGTTTGAGATAACGGGCGCCGGAGGTTTCCTTCTTAATCGAGACGATAAGAAGGAGATATTCAACCTTTTTAAGGAAGGTGAAGAATTTATACCGTTCCATAACGAGGACGACATACGGGCAAAAGTAGAGTATTATCTCGCCCACGACGATGAGCGTATGCGGATCGCGAGGGCTGGATTTGAGCGCACGCGCTCGTCACACACCTATCTTGATAGAATATCCGACGTGCTTCGTATAACAGGAATCAACTCATGAAGCTCTATTACGTCGCAAATAATCAATTGCCGACACCGAAAGCGCACGGACTTCAGATTATGAAGATGTGTGAAGCGTTTGCGTCACTTGGTATTGAATGCGAACTCATTATCCCAGATCGGCGCACATATCCTTCAATCGTTGAAAAAGACCCCCTGGCGTATTACGAGGTGAAGCATCGATTCAAGGTGACGCGACTGCCGAGCGCTGATTTTATTACAGTCACCACATTTGCCCCGCTCGCAAAATTCTTTTTTTGGCTTCAGCAATTAGCGTTTGGATTTTCCGTCCGGCGGTACCTTTCTCATGCGAATGGTGTGATATATGCGCGCGATCCATTTTCACTCTTCGTGCTCAGCTCACTCAGGCTTCCAATGTATTGGGAGATGCATTCGATGCCAAAGAACATTAACTCGTATATATATAGAAAGGTGTTGCGCGCAATTCGCGGCATTATTACGATATCGAATGGGTTGCGTGAAGATGTGGCGAGGATATATGCGGGGCAGATACTAGTTGCTCCCGATGGCGTGAGTCTTGAGATGTTTCAAGGCGTTCCTAGTCGAAATGATGCCCGAGTTGCGCTCGATCTACCCCAAGACAAAAAGATCGTCGTATACACGGGGCATCTCTATGGATGGAAGGGGGTTGATACACTATTTGGAGCGGCTGAAAGCATGCCAGAAGCGCTCTTTGTGCTTGTTGGGGGGACTCCCGAAGATGTCCGTGCATACCATACGAAGTATGGGAGTCGTTCAAATATTATATTGAAGGGGTTTATTCCACATTCGCAGGTGCCGATGTATTTATCTGCGGGCGATGTTGTTGTACTGCCAAATTCTCAAAAAGAGAGGATTTCGAGCCGCTATACATCCCCCCTAAAGCTATTTGAGTATATGGCCTCTGGAACTCCTATTGTTGCGTCTGATCTGCCATCTATTCGTGAGATAGTGGATGAGAGTATGGCCGTCTTCGTTGCGCCAGACAATCCAGATTCGCTGGTAGAAGGAATCAGCGCGTCATTTAAGGTGGGTTTGGAGAAAGCATCACACGCGAAGGCGACTGTGGTGAAGTATGCGTGGAAAAGCCGTGCGCAAAACATTCGGCACTTTATGAATTTATAGGGTATGATAATGGTATGTATTTTTATAAAAAAGATGATATAGTCACGCCCAGTACCTTATAAAAAGATCTTACGTTTCCCCGTCGTCACGCTACGCGTCTCTAATGTGGAGCCAAATTAAGGAGGAGACACATGAAGATTTGTCTCGTTTTTCCAGAGACCACCGTCTTTGAGGACCCAATGGTTTTCCCGCCACTGGGGCTGTTTTACCTCAAGGCCGTTCTTCAGGAGCATGGTCACGAAGTTGATTACGTTGATATGTCCGAATATTTTGTAGATGCGACGGGTGTGCGTATCAAAAAGTACGTAGACCCGCCCTCTCATGGGTATGACGCATATCTCGTATCGGGGACATCGCCACAGGCAAGGGAAATCAGGCGTCTTGGTGCGTATCTTCGTGAGCGTGGATGTATGACCATAGTTGGCGGTCCGCACGTTACGAACTACGCCGGGCCAACCACTCTTGGTCCAGGCGCTCCAGCCACTAGCGACGCGGAGCCTATTGATCATCAGCTCTTGAGCTCGTTTCACATCGCGGTGAAGCGCGAGGGAGAGCACGCGGTGCTTCAGGCGTTGGCTCGGCTGGACGAGGCGTATGATTTCATGGCCCGGCACGGGCGAGGGCTGGTCATCCAAGAGCCGAACATCGCGGATTTGAGCTCGATTCCTATTCCCGATCGCTCTGAGGCGTACAAGTACCACTACTTACTTGATGATGAACATGGCAACAAACACCGTGGCACCACTATGTTCTCGTCTCGCGGGTGTCCAGAGCGCTGTGCATTCTGTGATAGTCCTGCGTTGTGGGGCCGTGCTGTCCGCTACATCCCCATTCCGCGTGTCGTGAAAGAATTTGAGCAGATTCGAGATCTCGGATTCTCCGCGATCCACTTCTTTGACGACATTCTCCCACTTGCTCAGCCGCGGATGGTGGAGATCTGTAGGCAGCTCAAGCTCTTTGGGTTTTATTGGCGATGCTTCGTGCGCGTCGACATTATGACCCATCCGAAGTATGGAAAGCCCTTCATGCAGATGATGTACGATCACGGCCTCCGTGAGGTACTCGTCGGCGTTGAATCGGGCGACCAGCGGATTCTCGATACGATTCACAAGGGCACGACCGTGGAACAGAACACGCTTGTGCGCCAATGGTGTCGCGAGATTGGCATTCGCTTCAAAGCATCTGTCATTCTCGGTCTGCCTGGAGAGGATATGGCGAGCATGATGGCAACGCGTAGGTGGGTACTTGAAAATCGCCCCGATCGCGTGAACATCTGCACGTACATTCCATTTCCCGGCACGCCTATCTCAAAGGGCACTGACTCGAGGCGCGCCGCCGAGTACGGTCAGGATGCGGTTCATGACTACGACATCAAGATGGAGATCGACACCGCGCTCCTGGATGGCGACTACTTCTATGCAGGCTCGCGTGACAAGTTGAGCGTGGTCACGTCGACATCAGCATTGAGCCGGGAGCAGATTCAGTCATTCTGGCAGGAGTTTTGCCAGGAAGTTCTCAACGCTGGTATCCCGTACTAGTGAGGCGCCCCACCCCGGGGCGCCTCCTTTTTGTTTTTTTGTGAGCATGGTATCGTGGCGAGGAAGATATGAAAATCTGTATTCTCACACACAGTATGGATGTATCAACGGGCTGGGGGCGCTATAGTAACCAGACTATCTCTGGCCTTCGGGAGCGTGGACATGATGTCTTAGTTCTCACTGAGCGCGGTGGAGAGCACCCTATTCTACGCCGTGGACTCAGTATGTTTTGGTCTGCCATTCGCATCATCCCATACATTCGAAGATGTGATGTTATTCATGCGCTTGATGTGTATCCATTTGGCATTATTGCATGGTTGGCAACGCGCTTTATTCGGCGGCCATATTTTGTGTCGGGTGTAGGAACATACTCCGTTGCTCCTTTTAAGAATAAAGCTACATCATGGTTGACGCGCACAGCCTGCCGAAATGCTGTCACTGTTCTAGCGGTTAGCTCATATACCGCCAGTCAGATGAAGGAATGTGCTCCAGACATAAGAATCCGCGTCGTCAATCCGGGAATTTCGATTCATGCTCGTACCGTCAAAGTTGGGCCTATGTCTTTTCGTATTATTTCAGTTGGCGCTCTTAAGGAGCGAAAAGGGTACCACATTGCACTAGAAGCATTCTCTCGTGCGCGAAAGAAGCTTTCCAATCTTACCTATACTATTATTGGTGATCAGCGAGATAAGCGATACTTTAAACAACTTCAACAGGAGACTGTAGATCTTGGGATTACTGATTCAGTGATATTTAAGCAGCGTCTTAGCGAAGATGAACTTCTAAGAGAATATGAAGGTGCGGGGCTATTTCTTTTACCCTCAATAAATTCCGAGGGCCATTTTGAAGGATTTGGCCTCGTATTTCTTGAAGCTGCCTCCTTTGGTCTTCCCGTCATTGGAACGACGCATAATGGAATCGCAGATGCTGTGGGGCGCGATAATGGCATCCTCGTGCCTCAAGAGAACATTAGCGCTACCGCAGATGCCATAGTGAACATATTCTCCGATGACTCCCAGTGGCGCAAAATGTCCGACGCGAGTATTGCATGGGCTGGACTTCATCAATCTAGCCATATGATTGATGCATATGAGCGTGCTTATCAATCTGAACTTACATGAAAACGGTCGTTATCTTGCCAACGTATAACGAACGAGGAAATATCTCATTTCTTATTGAGGAGATTCTTCGGAATGCGCCTGATGTCGGTATCTTGGTGGTTGATGATAATTCTCCCGATGGCACTGCTGATGCGGTTCGGGCGAGTATGCAGAAGCATGCATCGGTTCGATTAATGTCTCGTCCTGGTAAGAATGGCTTGGGGGCTGCATATATTGCTGCGTTTCGCGAAGTGCTTGCCGATGCATCAGTGGAAACTGTTATCACGATGGATGCTGATTTTTCGCATCACCCGAAGTACATACCGGAACTCATCTCAACGGCGAAGCGATTTGATCTCGTGATAGGGTCTCGGTATGTGCAGGGAGGCGGGATCGCAAAGTGGGAGCTATGGCGTCGGCAGTTGAGTTATTGGGCGAATGTGTACGTGCGAATGATTTTGCAATACCCAATTCGAGACTGGACGACAGGGTATCAGTGCATCACAACTCGCGCTCTTCGCTCGATTGATCTCGATACTATCGACCTTTCTGGCTACGCTTTTCTCCAAGAGCTCAAGTATGCGCTTGTATCATCGGGTGGCACATTTCACGAGATTCCCATTATCTTTCAGGCGCGTCGCGAGGGCGAGTCAAAAATTTCAGGGTTTATCATTCGAGAGGGCATCACTGGACCATGGAAGATACGGGCACAAAAAGTTACGTGTCCTGTTTGCGATAAGCGCGACGGCAAATTGATGGGGCGTCGAAATGGATATTCGGTGTATCGATCGAGACAGTGTCAGTCAGTCTTTATATCGCCACTGCCTCGCGACACAAGTCGTATATATGGGGAGGACTATTTTTATGGCGCGCAGGGGGGTTTTGGATATGCGAATTATGAACGCGATAAGCGGTCCCAGGAGTCGGCATTTATTGAGTACATTCACACGATTCAGAAGTATGTAAGTCATGATGTTACGCTTCTCGATGTTGGTGCAGCGAATGGATACTTCGTTTCGCTCGCGAGTCGACATGGATTGCGCGCTCGTGGAGTGGAGATATCTGAGTCCGCATCTGCAGAGGGTCGCTCGAAGGGCCTGGATATTCGACAGGGGACAATTGAGACAATGGACGATTCTAGCGAGAATTACGATGTGGTTACTATGTGGGATGTACTTGAGCATGTGCCGAGCGCGCATGATGCACTTGCTGCTGCTCATAGATTATTAAAACCCGGTGGGGTTATCGCAATAAATACTCCGGATGGAGGAAGTTTGTGGGCTCGTATTTGGGGCGCTTATTGGCATCTCATCGTGCCCCCCGAGCACCTCGTGCTATTCTCTAGAGCCGGACTTCGTATAATGCTCGAGCGGGCCGGCTTTACCATTATTTCTATGGGTACTATCGGAAAATCATTTTCAATCCCGTACATCTTTTCGATTCTTGCTTCTTGGTCTGGCATTGCTCTCGTACGTCGTTTTGCGCGCGCTATCGAAGGGTCACGGCTCGCATCACTCAGTATTCCGATTAATTTGCACGACAACATGTTTGTGATTGCAAAAAAATCATGAAACATCAGAGTGTCCACATGGTATTGGCGCTGAGTGGGATAATGGTTCTCTTTTTCATTCCTCAAATACTCGGGTACGCGTATTCTAATGGCGATGCCGTGCAGGCCTTCTACCCAAGCCTTACTTTTTTTGCAGAGCAATTACGAAGCGGTGAGCCATTCCTATGGTCTCCAGGTATGCTTGGTGGATTTCCTATGGCTATAGACCTCATTGGCGGTCTTCATTCCCCTATAACGCAGTTTCTGTTTCGAACATTTGAGGTTGTTCGGGCATACAATATCGAGATCTTCTTATCGCTTGCGGTGCTTTTTGTTGCATCATTCAGGGCTGCGCGAAGCTACGCGCTCTCTCGTCAGGCGTCACTATTTGTTGCCATTGCATACTCATTTGGCTCCCATAACGCGAATTGGAGTAATAATATAACCGTTGCGAATTCAATGTATCTTCTTCCTATTCTTGTACTAGCTTTTCGGAAGGGGATGGATGGGCGATATGGATTTTCGATCATTGCCATTCTCGCAACGTGGTACGCGCTTATTGCGGGCCAACCACAGTGGGTTGTTCTTGCATATATAGGAGCTGGCCTGCTCGCAGTTTTTGAGCTCCTACGTACTAAGAGTGACGGTATTACGCGTCGGCGAATACTCGCCCCACTTATACTGATCTGTCTATCTGCTGGTCTTGGCTTCGCACTTGCATGGCCACAGATTTCTCAGTCGCAAACATTTACCGAGCTGAGTGCTCGTTCACAAGGGTTAAGCTTCAGCGATGCACAGATATCTTCGCTAACTCCATTTGATTGGGCCTGGTATGTGATGCCCGGACTTCAAATATTCAAGCTGAATGCGCCCGAGCCAACGCTTTACATCGGGATTATGTCCATTGTTCTCGCGCTTGGAGCATATGCGGTTCGTGCATCAGATGCGCGCGTGCGCCCGATGATGTTTTTATTCGGATTTGGCATTCTATCAGCGCTTCGTTTTTCGCCGATCTTTTGGCTGATGCATCAGCTGCCGGTACTTGAGTTATTTCGCGGATCAAATAGATGGATGTACGTTGGAAATTTTGGGTTAGCGATGATGGCTGGTATGGGGTTTGATGCGGCGAGGGTCTGCGGAATGCATTCTTTATGGAGCAAAGCTTATAGGGTCTTGCGCTGGGTATTCGGGATTTTAATTTTTGCTGCGCTTATTATTCGTCTGGTTATCATCCCTCTTCGTCCGTATATCCTCTCGTATGCATATGCCTACTTTGATGAGCATTTTCTAGCATCGCGAGTCGGGGGGCTTTCAGCGGAGCATTATCATAATGCGATAGCGTCTCTTTTTCATAATCTCATCTCTAATGCAGATATTTTTAATCCCATCTTTTTCGTAAGCATCGCCTCAATCGGCGGCGCACTCTATATCATTAGATGGGTTTTACGATATGGATTTGACCGGTACGCGCGCGGTGCGGTGATGGTGCTTACGACTTTTTCGCTTTTCTTTATACATCCAAATATGACGCAGATTATTCGTGCATCGGTAGTTACAAAACTCCCGGTACTCACTCGTTATATGCAGAGTGATGGCGGTAGGTATCTGAGTATATTATCGGGCTCTGCTACGGACCAAAAACTCCGCCAAGCGTTTTCGGGTGCATACTCGATTTCTGACTCTATCGAATTCCAGCGCGATCTTATGGTCCCTAATATCGGCATTCAGTATGGGGTCTCAGGGATCGATGGATTTTCTAATATTATGTCGCGACGAATTGCTCGGGTTATATCAGCGCTTGGAAGCGAGCGAGCGACGACAGGGAACTCATTGGCATATGCTGCAATATCTATGTCTAACAAACTCTCGCTCCTCACCTCCCGCCTCCCCATCCTCTCTATGCTCAACGTGAAGTACCTCATCTCCGCGTATGAGCTTCCCCCTGCACCGGGCCTCTCGCTTCTCAAAGAGGAATCCTCAACGCGTTTTAACATCCCCATCTACCTCTACGAGAACAAGAGCGTCCTTCCTCGCATTTACTTTGCAAACAATATCGTATTTGTCTCAGAAACCGATGAAGAGAAGAACTTCAAGACTATTATTGAATCCAATGGAGACTTTGCAAAACGTACATTCCTTGAGTGCGCAACGTGTCATACGCTCCCACACCGACCCTCTCCTTCTGACGCGCTTGCCATCCAAGAATACCGTGACGGGTATGTGCGACTGACCACCAGTACAGCACATGACCGCTGGCTTGTCTTCTCTGAGTCGAACCTTCCCGGCTGGCGCATTACTATTGACGGTATCCCTACACAATCCTATATGGCAAACTACCTGTTCCACGGCATCTCTGTGCCGGAGGGTGAGCGGGAGGTGGTATTGGAGTATACTGGCAATTTATAGCAATGGAAATCAGCGAATATAAAACCATGGCTCAGTTGGAGGATCGATATTGGTGGTATGTGGGCCGCCGTGCAATTATTCAGAGCGTTTTATCGCGACACATTACATCCCCCGTAGCGCATGCCGTAGATCTTGGATGTGGCACGGGCGCGAACTTTCATATACTAAAAAAGTTTGCTAGAAACCTCACTGGGCTGGATACGTCAGAAGACGCAATTACATTTTGCCGTGCGCGAGGTATCTACGACGTTCGCTTAATTACCGATCCTTATCATCTAGCGATTGAATCAGGATCACTTGATCTTGTAACGCTATTCGATGTACTTGAGCACATAGAACACGACAGCCGTGCGCTACAAGAATTACACAGAATACTAAGAATAAAAGGACTCATTGCTATGACGGTGCCAGCATATCAATTTCTCTGGAGTGAGCACGATATCGCGCTCCATCACTATAGAAGGTATACATTACCTAATCTTACGAAGCGGCTTAAGGACGCTGGATTCCATATTGTGCAGGCAAGCTATATTATTTCATCAACACTACCGGTCATTGTGTTGTATCGTGTCTTGCGTGGGGTCATGCGGAGAATATTCCCCAAACAGCCGTCGTCTTCTCATCTCGTGCTTCCCAGCTTCCTCAATACACTTCTTACAAAAGTTCTTATTCTTGAAGCGAAGCTACTCTCTATATGCTCCCTTCCCGCCGGAACCTCCATTGTGATTCTCGCCCAAAAAAATGACTACTAGAGCGCGCTACATCACTGCCACGCTTTTATTATCAAGTCTGATAGTGGTGTATACGCTATGTTGGGATTCTCCTCCCAGCGCCTTGTTTTCCAACCTTCTTTTTTTTGATGGAGATTCGATTGGGGTATTTTATCCTGATAATTTAATTTTGGGAGCTCCTCAATGGACTTCTGGGATTCTACTCGGATTTCCCATCCCAGCATCATTCCAGTGGGGATATTTTCACCCACTCTATCAAGCGCTCTCTGGGCATTATAATCTTCTCGTACTAACATTCGCTTTGCTTACGGGCCTTTTTTCGTACCTTTTTGCCCATCATCTTTTTCAACGACGAAGTGTGAGTGCTGTTACCGCTCTGCTTTTCACATTTGGTCAGGTGCATGTGCACTGGCTTGGTAATATTGCCGTACTCTCCGCGGCCATAGCCTTGCCAGTGGTGATGTTGGGAGTGCGCGCACTTGTTGAGAAACGCTGGTCTCGTGCGACGATGTATGCGATTCTCTGTGGTGCAACTTTCCTCGGCGCTCATCAGCAGTTTGTAGTTATGGCGCTCGGGGTGGGGGCTCTGTACTGGGTGTGGTTGGAGTGGGGTCGTGGGTTTGGAAGTATTCTGCGCGATGGGCTCCGCGCTCTCGGCATATTTGGCGCCTCAATTCTTATCGGTCTGCCACAATTTTTTTACACCGCGGTTTTTACGCCACTCTCTACACGGATTGGAGGGCTCTCGTATGCGCAGGCGAGTGTAGATGCGGCAACACCGCTAGATTTAATAAAGTTTATATTCCCGAATTTTAGTTTTCGCTACGGAATCTCAGCAGAATTTCTTCCGTATATCGGTTTTTTCGGCTTGTTATTTACTGGCATTGCCATAGTGAAGCTGTATCGCATCGATACGAGCGTGCGTTTTTATACAAATCTTTCGGTCGGGGTACTCTTGGCGACGTTCAAATATTCGCCAGTATTTTGGATTCTCCACCAGCTTCCTGTGTTCTCATATTTTCGTGGACCGGCTCGATGGACGTATGTGCTTACCTTTACTATGGCCGTGTTGGCGGGGTATGGCATGAAGTGGGCGTTGGAGCATCGAAGCGAGTTCCGTGCGCATGCGCTTTCATTCTCGCGATGGCTGATGATTGGTATCGGAACGCTGGGCGTTTTAAGCTCTGCAGTCTACAAAATATTCGGCACGGAAATTATCGCCTATCTTCAGCGGTTATTCGACGAGCGGATGTACGCGAGTACCACTGGGCTTCCGTTGGCGTACTATCACACATTGATTCGTCGAATTGTAGAGACCTCATTCGCAAATTTTTCCATCTCGAGTCCAGCGTTTCTGATTGCACTTGGGTCCGCGGTAGCGATGTATTTCGTTGTGCGATACGCAAAGACGTCGCGGACGTTCTCGATTGCTGTTATTGGTGTTACGGCGGCCTCGCTGTTACTCTCCGGACTTCAGGGGCGTTCATTTGCGAGCGGCGATATTATAACCACTTCACCACCTCTCGCTGAATATATTCGTTCTCACGAAGCCTCGTCATACGCATTCCGTACGTTTAGCTTTTTAGCAGGAACCGCAGGTTCACAAAAGATATCTGCAATTCATGAAGGAGCATCGAGTGACGCCTTGCTCTATGGAATAGATGCGCTTATGCCGAATACGGGACTATTCTGGGATATCCCAACCATTGATGGATATGAACCGATGGCGCCACGAAGGGGGCAGCGAGTGCTTGCGTTTGTGGGGAGCGAGGTGAGTCAGCGGTTTGCGTCGCTCGCAAATGAAGGTATCTCGCTAACCGAAAAACTATCACTCTTTTCACGCCGCCTCCCCATCCTCTCTATGCTCAACGTGAAGTACCTCATCTCCGCGTATGAGCTTCCCCCTGCACCGGGCCTCTCGCTTCTCAAAGAGGAATCCTCAACGCGTTTTAACATCCCCATCTACCTCTACGAGAACAAGAGCGTCCTTCCTCGCATTTACTTTGCAAACAATATCGTATTTGTCTCAGAAACCGATGAAGAGAAGAACTTCAAGACTATTATTGAATCCAATGGAGACTTTGCAAAACGTACATTCCTTGAGTGCGCAACGTGTCATACGCTCCCACACCGACCCTCTCCTTCTGACGCGCTTGCCATCCAAGAATACCGTGACGGGTATGTGCGACTGACCACCAGTACAGCACATGACCGCTGGCTTGTCTTCTCTGAGTCGAACCTTCCCGGCTGGCGCATTACTATTGACGGTATCCCTACACAATCCTATATGGCAAACTACCTGTTCCACGCGTTTCATGTACCCGCAGGTGTGCATGAGGCTGTATTTGAGTACACGGGGGTGCTGACGGGCGAGTATCTCAGATCTCTATTTTAAAGCTTTTTTTTCACACGAATACATGCTAGCATGCGCGCATGTTGTTCGCAGGAATACGTGAGAAAATCGCCTATTATCGCGCTCATCCTTTTGTCCGAAATACCGCAGTTTTACAGGCTGGCAGTATGTTTGGGAACGTTTTTCAAGCGGCCGCGGGTGTTATTATGGCCCGCATTTTGCAGCCAGAAGCCTTTGGCGTTTACGCGCTTGCCTTCAGTCTCGCTGGTTTTATTTCAATCTTTTTAGGCATCGGGGCGCAGGATGCGGTCACCACTATCGTGAGCGGAGCATATGCGCGCAATGATGGTAGAGAAATTCGAGAAGCTTTTTCATTTCTTGCAAAAATTACCATGATCATGGGTGGCGTCGCCCTTGGCGGGGCGGCGCTTGCTCCGCTCATCGCCTATAAGCTCTATGGCACTACTGCAATTGGATGGTTTGCGGGTATGGTGGTGTGCGCTTCCATCATTTCTACGACGGCATATTCTTTTGCAAACATCGGATCGCAAGTGGTGGGCCGCATCCGTCAGATGACGCTTCTTGGGCTTAGTGACCAGCTGCTCCGTACCTCATTGGCGCTCTTTGCGGTTGTTACTGGCCTTGGTGTTGGGGGTGTTGTTGTGGGGCACTTTATCGGCGCGTGCGTTCTTTGCGTCGCCTCTATTTCGATTTGGAGAAAGGTGCAGCGTGATTTTCCAATACTGCCACGCATGAGAGACCTCTTCACGCACATGCGAGAAGTTTCCATCCGGCGCTACATTCGATATAGCTTCTGGATCGCGCTTGATAGAAACTTATCCAACCTTTACAACATCTTACCAATCCTCCTTACGGGAATTTATGTCACAGCTTCTGAGGTTACTTTTTTCAAAATTGCCTTCGCTTACATAAATCTCGCCCTCGGTTTTCTGGGACCCATAGGAACACTGCTTAATGTTGAATTTCCAAAGATGAAAGTACAGGGCGTTGCCCGGCTTTCCAAGAACTTTACTCGCGTCACCATGTATGCGGTTGGTATTTCTAGTGTGTTAACACTTGGCGCCGCTATCATGGCGCCCCTTGCTTTTCATGTTGTTTATGGTCCCGAATTTTCTAAAAGTATTCAGTATGTATATGCTCTTATTCCGTACGGATTAGTTATGGGGCTTGGCATCGGTTTAGGGTCTATGCTGCGTGCATTGAATAAAGTTCATATCTCTATTCTCGTGCATGTATTTAATATGATCTTTGGCATCCCATTGGCACTCTTTCTTATCGGTAGACTGGGTGCATGGGGAACTATTGCTATAGTCACAACGTGGTATGCAGTTGCTCACGGATTCGTTTTCTTCTATCTCCGCACTGTACTGCGAGGAATGACTGAGAGAATAAATAGCGCATAGAATACATGATTCATACCACGCGCGAACTCGTTTTGTATGCCAGCCGCTATATGAGAGGTCGCGTATTAGATGCAGGTGGTGGGCCAGCAATAAAGTATAAATCACTAATTCTTCAGCGCGCCGAATCTTATACATGCCTCGACGCTCATGCTGGTGGCGGGGTTGATGTTGTTGGCGACGTGCTTGCAATGCCATTTGATGATGTGTCGTTCGATACGGTCATTTGCAATCAAGTGTTCGAGCACGTCCCGCATCCAGATCAGCTCATGAGTGAGATTTCACGTGTGTTACGAACTGGGGGCCATGCGATTATTACGGCGCCATTCACTCAACCCGTGCATGCGGATCCCGGTGATTTTTTTAGGTATACCCCCGAAGGATTGGTAGCTATTGCACAGCGTCACGGGTGTAAGGTGATTGAGAAGGGTGCTTATGGTGGTTTTTGGGCACTCGTATCCTCATATCTCAAGTTTCTTGTGTTCGACCCATATAAAAAACAGTCTCGCATAAAGCGGGCGGCGGCGCGTCGCCTAGACAATGTATTATTGTGGCTCGATCAATGGTCGACGCCCAAAAGAGTTTTTTCAGACAGCTTTGTAATTATCCAGAAACTATGAAGATTTTGTATGTTACTGACTCATTTGCGCCGGAGAGCGTTGGGGGCGCTGGGCAGGTTGCTCTCGATATGGCTCGTGGAATGCTAGCTCGTGGGCATACAGTTACCGTCCTTACAACAACGCAATATCGTGATCGGGTGGGTACGGGTACGTTTGAAGAGATCCCTGTGGTGCGACTGTACTCATCTCAAAAATCTTTTTTTGCTCGGTCGTATCTTTCTGCCTATAACCCATTTATTCGCACGGCGCTTCTCTCTGCCGTAAAAGAGGTAGCGCCAGATATAGTGCATGCCCACAATATTCACGAACATTTTTCATTTGCAGCGTTGCGTTGGACAAAGGCGCTTGGCATTCCTGTTTTTATTACTCTTCACGACACGTTAAGTTTTTCATATACCCGGCTGTACCATTTCATTCATCCGTTCGACAAAGAACAAAGGCCACCGTTTAAGTATGCGCTGTCTTGGTGGGATACTATTCGTCAAGTAGGAAAGGCATTTAATCCATTTCGTAAGTGGAGTATACAAACATCCTTGCAGTCGGCGCAGACCGTCTTTGTTGTCTCACGTGCGCTCCAAGACGCGCTGAAGCAGAATGGTATTTCTAAGACTGAAGTCCTTTACAATGGAGTTACCATGAATGATTTCCATGCGGATCAGAATGAGATTGCATCGCTACGCTCTGAACTTGGATGTCATGACCGCCCAGTTATTCTATTTGGCGGGCGCGCTCTTCAAGACAAGGGGTCTGAAGTGATCATTGATGCTATGGCAGAGCGGGTGGTAGAGAAGTGCCCAGAAGCCCTTGTGGTGATGGCTATTGAAAAAAGCCCCCACGGGGACGCTCTCTTACGATACGCCGCACAAAAAAAAGTCTCACACAACATTATGTGCATTGATCTCATGCATGGAAAAAGACGTGCTGCCCTTTTTTCTCTTGCTGATGTCGTCGTCGTGCCCTCAATATATTTTGATCCCGCACCGCTTATGGTGATGCAGGCAATGGCGTCGGCGAAACCGGTTATCGGCACTTGCTTCGGCGGCACTCCTGAAATTATTGAGGATGGTATTACTGGTTTTATAGTAAACCCATTTCATACAATTCTTTTGGGCGATAAAATCCTGGAGATTATTCAAAACCCCGAGAAGAAGCGGCGCATGGGGGACGCTGCTCTACTACGTGTTCAGCAGCTTTTTTCACTTCACAAACACATAGATCATGCGCTAGCGGCGTACGGAAAGGCGTTGATAAAAGGCGCGTAATCCTCTAGGATAGGATCACTGCATGAATGCATCTTTTTTGGCAAAGGTAGTGCGCATCCTCATATATGCAACGGCTATAGTGCCGCTGATTATTTTTGCGCAGTACATTTCCCCGTTTCACTTTGGGAAGGCGGTTATTTTCCGTCCGCTGATTGAAATACTGATCGCGGTCTATGTGCCGCTTGCAATCGTTGATGCATCATATCGTCCACGCATGCATGCGTTTACGTGGGCAATGCTCGCGTTTACTGCAGTATTTGGTATCGCAACGGCAACCAGCATTGTGCCGTGGGCAAGTTTCTGGGGTTCGCTTGAGCGCATGGGAGGTTTTTTTAGCTTTCTTCACTTCGCGGCATTTGTGCTCATTGTCTCTGCGGTGCTCCGTGAGCGCGCGCACTGGACTTTCTTTTTAAATCTTCTTGTTGCAGGCGGCATCCTCTCGGCGTTCTATGGTTTTGGCCAAAAACTCCCCGTGTGCACTCCGGGCTCCTCGGGTATTTGCGCCCTCTCTTCATGGTTTATTGGTGGTGGTGGCCGTGAGCGTATTTTCGGCACCATCGGAAATGCGGCGCTCTTTGCTGGCTATCAAATTTCTGTTGTTTCTTTAGCGCTTGCCTTGTGGGTGCGCGGCGGGGCGAAGCTGTGGGAAGAACGGCTCTACAAGGCGATGGTTGTGCTCGGCACTCTCGCAGTTGTTATGACGGTAGTGCGTGGCTCGCTCCTCGGTATTGGCATTGGCGCCTTCCTGTTTACCGCGGGTATGTGGTGGAAATTCCGTGAGCGATGGTCACGTAATGCGCTTGCCAGTGTGAGCGTTATTGCCCTGCTTACCGGTCTTCTTATTTCCGTTCCAGCGTTGAAAGATTCTGCGTTGGTACAGAGTTCTCGTTTTATGCGTCGCCTGACCGATACCTCATTTGATTCCTATACGGCAAAAACGCGCTTCTGGGCATGGGAAGCGGGGATCACGGGATGGAAAGAGTCGCCCAAGACAATCATGCTCGGGTGGGGACCTGAAAACTTCAATATTCCATTCGCACAGCATTTCAACCCGCAATTTTTCCGTGGATACGGTTCAGAAACATTTTTCGACCGCGCTCACAATATGTTCGTTGAAGTGCTAGTCACAATGGGTCTTGTGGGGCTCGGGAGCTATCTCGCCCTCTTTGCCACACTCTTTTGGGCGCTCTATCGCATCGCACAACGTGACGATGCCTCTTGGAAAATGGCATGGGCACTGGGAAGCGGCACAGTTGCATACATGATCCATAACGCCTTCATTTTTGATACAACCGCAAATTGGCTGCTCTTCTTTGCAATATTCTCATTTGTAGCATGGGAGCGTTTTGGGGTAGGGGCCGTAGAATCGAAGCCCGCCAATGCGTCGTGGGCGGCTCCTGTGGCGGGAGTGCTGCTAGGCATTATCGCATGCGTACTGATCTGGAACACTGCAGTGATACCCGCGAAAGCAAACCGAGCGATCACGTGGGGCATCGTGTATGGATGGAATGATGACTTCCCAACTGCAGTGAGTGAATTTAAAAAAGGTATTGCCTATAACACGCATGGTGTGTATGAATACCGTCACCGTTTTGCACAATTTCTCTTAGACAACGTCAGCCGCTATGCGCCATTGGGCGTGCCGTTCACGGATGCGATGATCTATGCGACCGAGGCAGTAGAGGAAAATAAAATAAAAAACCCGCATGACTATTTGCCCTACCTGTATCTTTCGCGCCTCTACGTAACGCTGGGGAAAGAAGATCCATTGTCGCCGTGGAACGACAAGGCTCTTGAGAGCGCAAAGGCCGCACTCACGCTTTCAGAGACATTCATTCGTACTTACTACGAAATCGGACAGGCATATATTAATAAAAATGATTTTGAGGCGGGTGTCAGTTGGTTCAAAAAAGCCGCCGAGCTTAACCCCGATGTTGCGGTTTCATACTGGTATGTGGGTGCAGTGGAATTAGAGCGTAACAACAAACAGGTTGCTATGGATTATTTTGAAGAGGCATTTAATCGTGGCTACGTTGGCACTGAGCTTGATTATAATCGGGTCGTGCCGTTGTATAGCGAATTTAAAAACTACGATCGCCTCGTCCAGATTTTCGAGGAGCTGGTAAAAATCCAGCCTACTGATGCGCAGTATCGCGTTTCACTTTCTGCGGCCTATGCGAGTGCTGGGCGCATCGACGATGCGCTACAAGCCGCGCGAGAAGCGGTAAAAATAAATCCGGAGCTGATCGATGAAGCGCGTGCGTTTGCACGAAGTCTAGGCCGAGAGCTCTAGCGGCCCTTTCCGAAGAGAACGAGTGCGATAGTTCGCAAAAGGATGCTCACGTCAAGGACGAGCGAGCGGTGTTTGATGTAGTATAAATCGTATTGTAGCTTTTCTGCGGCATCGCGCACTGATGCGCCATAATCATAGAGAATCTGCGCAAGGCCAGTAAGCCCTGGTGTTACGAGATAGCGCTCATTATAAAAGGGGATAGCGTCAGTAAGCGTTCCATGAAATTCAGGCCGCTCTGCCCGTGGCCCCACAAACGAGAGCTCACCTTTCAGCACATTCCAGAGTTGGGGTAATTCATCAATGCGCGTTTTGCGTATGAAGCGTCCAAAGCGAGTAACGCGCGGATCTTTTTTTTGCGCCCACACGGCGCCGGTGTCTGCTTCTGCATTTGCGATCATTGAGCGGAATTTAAGAAGTGTAAATGGTTTTAATCCTTTCCCAACGCGCACTTGGCGGTATAGGATCGGCCCAGGGGAAGAAAGCTGAATTACTGCTGTAATGAACGGCAGTGCGAGGAGTGTTGGAATGCCAAGGGTGATAGCGCAGGCGATATCGACGGCACGCTTTGCAACGGCATACCCACGCTGTGATGTGGTGGGGATGTTGCTGGTTACCCACTCACTATTTACAGCACCGAGTACTACTTTTCCAAGAGCTGCTTCGGCAAAATCTGAAAGTCGCATGAAGCGTACATTGCTTCCCATGCATGCATAAAAAATGTCGCGTACGCGATGTGTAGTGTATGCCTGTGGGCCTACAACAATAATGTCATACGCTCCCTCGGTGATTTCGGGGAGAATATTTACACTGTCCGGCAATCGTACCGGTGTATACCCAAGGTATGGGTTGGCGACGAGCGCTGCTATGACTTCGCCGGTGGTTACATCGGTGCCGATAAAGAGTGTGCGAAGTGCAATGTGCGCGGATGCGCGGATCACCATCATGCGCACGGTAATCAGTAAGCATGTCGCGATTGTGATAAAGAGAAATAGATTTGTTTTCGGAGTGATATCAAAAAATGGAAAAAGATAGAACAGCGCGACCGACGCTGCTGAGGCAAGCACGGCGCCCTGAATAACACCGCTTGCGATACGCGCGGATGTATTCTGCGCTGTAAGGTCATAGAGGTTCGCAATATAGAGACCAATAACCCACGTCAGTCCAATAAACAAAAAGGGAACTCCGTGGAGCAAAAACTGCGCCTCAAAGGTATCCGGATAGCGTGCCCAGATAGTGAGTGCAAGTGCCCCCGAGAGGGCAAGGATATCGGCGCACAGAATAAGAAAGCGGCGCATAAGAGTGAAGAAATAATACAGTTTTTAACGTGTTTTGTCAATTAATAGCGTGTGCCGCGCTGTGCTATACTGCGAAGAACATGTCACCACGCTTGTTTGCTCGCTTTTTTGCAGTTTTAGTTGTGGGTGCGACTTTCTGGGCGCCACACGCATCCGCAGACATTCTCGGCCAACGCGAGGCGTTTTTTGTGAACACTGGTTTCGACGTTATGCATCGCCAAGGTCTTGATGCCACATTGCACCGCGTAAGTGAACGAGCCTACTGGTACATTGAGGATGCGGCGTGGAGTGGGTTTTCTTCGCAGGAGCGTGCGCGGGTGAGTGAAGCTCTTGTCGCACTTGCAACGGAATTTGATACGAGAATATACCCAATCACTACTGCCTTCTGGGGCTCTGAAGCAACGCCTGGCGTGGACGGTGATCCGCGCGTCACTATTTTATTGCAACGCTTGAATCAAGGTGCGGGTGGCTATTTTGATACAATCCATAGTTACAGCGTACAGCAGGCTCAGGGCACAAATGAGCGAGAGATGGTGGTGGTCAGTTTAGACTCACTTCTTTCAAGCCAGGGAAAAATCTTTCTCGCTCACGAATTCCAACATCTGATTTCGCTCAATCAGAAAGAATTCACATCTGGCGTTTCGGAAGACGTGTGGCTCAACGAGCTGCGAGCTGAATACACTGTTTCACTTATGGGGTATAACACTCCTCTCGAGGGCTCGAGCCTTGAAAGCCGCATCGATACGCTCAAGCGCTTTCCTACCGATAGCTCGCTTGTGTGGGGCGGCACGCGCGCGGACTATGGACAGGTAGCGCTTCTCGCTGAATATCTTGTGGGGAGATACGGCGAAGGCATGCTGCGCGATACGCTGCGTTCGAGTTCTTCGGGCATTACTTCCTTTGACACATGGCTTGCGAGTCGTGGCTACCGTGAACGATTCGCTGACGTTCTTGCTGACTGGTGGGTTGCGAACATTTTGAATGACTCCGTCGCAGACGCACGGTTCGGATATGCGCGGCAGGATCTTTCCCATGTGCGCGTACAATCTTCATTTGTAGCTACGGCGCGCAAAGACACTGAGCATGTCGCCTTTGCTGAACTGGAGGGCTGGGAGCCGGTGACGCATGATTTTCGTGTTGCTGAAGCTCTTGCATCCAAAGAGAATGCTGTACGTATTACTATTGTCGGGGATGTGCGAGGAGCGTGGAAAGTGCGCGCAGTAACGGTGAGTAGCGATGGGGTTCTGCGCGCCTACGATGTTCCTTTCAAGGGTACGACGGCAACTCTGTTGATAGAACCCGGGCATGATATCGAACGTATCATTATCGCTGGAGCACACATTGGCCAACAGGGTAGTTGGGAGCAGTCGCTGACGTTGTCGTGGGAGGCGCGCATGCGCGTGGTGGCATCTTCAGAAGCTCCAGCGGAAGCTTTTGTGATCCCCGGTATACCCACAGATCTCGAGGGCGCGTTGGTAAAGCGCAGTAACGCAGAAACGGAAATGTATGTGATCACGCGTGGATACAAGCGCTATTTGCGCCCAGAGATCATTGCACTCTACGGCCACTTAGATCCGGTCCGCGTGATACCGCTTGATGGAGCTACATTTGATAGCTATCAGACGGCGAGCTATATCCGTATCGACGGAGACGAGAAAGTCTATGCAGTGTGGCCAGATGGCACGAAGCATTGGTTGCGCATGTCTGGAGCCCAATTTGGAGCCTCGGGACGTGATTGGAACGCCATCTTCACTGTTTCGCCCGCGGAGGCTGCTGCGTACAAAGCGGGCGCGGATATTACGCAATAAGAGGCTTTTTTGTGAAGCATTGCCCCTCCTTGCGGGTGTGCTACCATACCTATATGAAACTCGATATTACCTGTAAAATGATCGAGCTCACAAACCCGCTTCGCGCGTTTGTGGAAGAAAAGATTGGCAGTTTAGATCGTGGCGTTCCTGAATTGAAAGAGGGATACGCAGTAGTGGAAATTGGTAAGCCATCGCGACATCACAAGAGCGGCGAAGTATTTTATGCCGAGGCGATGTTGAAGATAGGTCGTGCAACGCTCCGAGCTGAGAGCACGCATCATGATCTTCGCGCAGCGATTGTTGATGTGCGTGAAGCGCTAAAAGCGCAACTGGCAAAGCGAAAAGAAAAATCCCTTGCTCGCAGGACAAAGAAGAAATAGCCTTTCTTAGCTCTCATGTCTTTTTTCTCACGCATATTTGGCGATGCCAATGAGCGCGCGATTCGCGCGCTTTCTCCGCTTGT
>ERZ1292623.504-Hain-H51-01um-R1-504-length-42536-cov-7_pt1 | contig 42536 bp, 74 predicted proteins | sample MGYA00564398_ERZ1292623 | MGnify/ENA primary metagenome ERZ1292623 (study PRJEB36523, sample SAMEA6512633) | groundwater metagenome | collected 2019-01-07 | study: AquaDiva: Metagenomics assemblies of 32 groundwater samples
TACTGTGCCAAGACGTGTTATATTATCTTGTACAGCAGTAGGGAGGGTGGAACTGATGGAGGGTACACCAGTTCCGGAAGTTATCAAAGTGCCGTTGTTACCAGTAGCTAGCGCGGCAAGGGTATCAGTTGCAGAAGCATATAAAAGAGTGCTTATCGCTATTGTAGCGAGTCCTGTTCCTCCGTCTGTAACGACTAGAGGGCTTGTAGCACTTGCGAGTATTCTTGCCATAATGTTTTCCTATCAGGTATCAAGTAATTGTAATAGCGCCAGTAGCTGTAACCATAGTCCAGTCGGTATTAGCTATCGTACATCGTAAAGCTGCACAGTTATATCTTTGTGTAGAATCTAATCTACCACCAACACCAGTAGTCGTATCAGCAGTTGAAGTGTGAATTGTTTGTCCAGCGTTTTGAGCAACTCTCCATCCACCAGCACCTTTGCCTTCCACAGATACCATATCTCCTACGGCAGCGGTGGTTGGAAGTGTTACTGTGACCAGAGCAACGTTGTTGGCAAGGTAGGCATTGTTAACAGCTGCGGCTTGAGAAGTTCCCGTTACTTCGGTGTAGCTCATGCCTCCAGCAACGCTAGCCAACGTAATAGTACCTGCACCGTTGGTGATGGTCATTCCCGTTCCAGCGGTCAGAGCTGCGATTACCGGATCCACGCCAGTGGATCCTATGGCTAGCTGTCCATTGGTAGGATTGGCTGACGCCACTACTGCACCCGTACCATTTCCGAATAAGAAGCCACCATCTGTTAAAGTGGTTGCTCCTGTACCGCCATTGGCCACCACTATAGTTGTTCCAGTCCAAACCCCTGTGGTAATAGTTCCAACCGAGGTAAGAGAGGAGGCAGTGACACCTGATCCGAGAGTGGTAGCATTTAGAACAGAAGTGCCTGCAATTTGAAAAGCATCTCCAGAAGCAATTGAAAGACCTGAACCATCAAGGATAAAGAGGTTGGTTAGAGTGTTAGCAACCATCGCATCTAATCGAATGGCAGCATCTTTGGTTGTATTAACAACGTCTGTAGCTCGCCATGTTATTCTGGCAAATTCAACCTGAGCGCCAAGATCATCGTCGTTCTTAAGAGTTAAATAGCCCTCATCGTTTGCTGCTGGAACGGCTCTGTTGCCAGAACCTAAAACCCCAACCTGGTTGCTAGCTGCATCTGTAGTGTTTTGGACGTCAAGTGCTTTAGCAGCTTTGGCAAGAGTAGCGGACCCGAAAGTAACATCTGAAGTTGTGGCAATACTTTGAGGAGTAGCCAAAGTGATTGAGCCTGCACCATTAGTTACAGTGACTTGATTGGCCGTTCCCGTAAGAGCAGCTAAAGCAGGAATTAGTCCTGTAGATCCGATAAGGAGTTGACCATCTGTAGGCGCTGCGGTAGCAGTAACGTCACCGCTGGCATTGCTATAAAGCATGGTGCTAGCAGTTAGATTGGCCATTTTAGACCACGCAACGGCAGCAGAAGCGCTTATGTCGGCGTTGACTATTTCTAAGTCAACAATCATCGCAGATGTTACTGTATCTGGACCTGGAGTTCTATTCGAAATTTGTGACATTAGATAGCCTAAGTTGTGTACATAATTGAAAAATAGATACTGCCAACACCATCCATTTGAACAACGGAAGAACCCGAACCGTCCAGATCTGCAAACAGAGAAACTGTAGCTGAACCTAGAGGTATTCTAGCGTTTACATGAACTGTACTTGCTGGCATGGTAATAGCTTGAAGCCTAACAGGCCCCATCCATTCGTGGACGGTTCCTACAGTAGCTGCCGTAAAAGGAGCTCCCGTTATGGTCATATCTCCCGTACCCGTATGAGCAGACATAATGATAGAACAAGAAAGAAAAACCCAAGTTCCTATTTTTAGATAGAGGCCGTTACGTTCTGTATAAGTGCCTGCTCCGGCAACTGTGCCTCCTGTAACTACAGGAGTCCACGTACCATATTCAAACGAGGAAAGATCTGAGGAAGTGAGTGTTCCTGTTCCGGTTGTAGCGGCCTGTGTTTGAAAGTTGTTGGCGTATACACGTCTGAGTTCTAGAGCGGCTGTTCCTATATCCACGGTATTGGTAGTCTTAGGTAGAATACTGGTATCGAGGTAAATAGATCTCCACGCAAGCGTAGCACTTCCTAAGTCCGTAGCGTTGTTGGTAGCAGGGTCCATGTGAGTCCCTACTTCAATTCTATCCCCCGTACCAACACGGAACATGTTTATGTTTGCGCTGTTGGCAGCGTTGCGACCTAAAAGATAAGTGTTTTGTACAAGACGAATAAGGGAGATGACAGGATCAATTTCTATTTGATCCGAAGCGTTGAGCTTTATACCGTTGACATCGGCAGAGCTGGCGGCATTGCGCCATTTGATATACGTATTGTTTGCGATAACCGCTATAGTTATATCGGTGCCTAGCTTAGCAGCCGTTACAGCACCATTAGCTATCTTAGCAGTAGTGACAGCACTGTTTGCAATGCCCGTAGTACCTATAGGGTTGCCTTTGCCCGCACCTGTATGATCGTGATCTGCAAGATTGACTTGAGCTTGACGATGCGAAGTAGAGCCCGTTACGTAATTAGCGTCTCCATCTTCGGGTATATAGACTGTAACTGCACCGGAATAAGTTTCCATGTTCGCTACGCTCTCATGTCAACTGTGTTTTTTAACAAGGTTTCCAAAAAGTTTCCCCCTACCTTAAGCGGCCTGCATTGCACAAAAACTTATTTTTCCAGTTGTAGCTGCTGCACCATCATGTTTTAGGTAAACCTGTGTCAATTCCTGGATGTGCATTCCTCCAGTGGCTAAATCGACTACTTCGCTTTGTGTTGCTGGCACAAAGAAATGATTGTTTGTTCCGTCAAAACTGATCCAAATATCTTTATTCAGAGTATTGGCTACCCTTAGAATAGAGGTATGAAGATTCAAAGTTCCAGCAGAGGTAAAGGTTGCGGCCACATCAGCAGCAGCAACCGTGAAAGCTGTTTGAAAGCGAACATTGGCTTCGCTATTAAAGGGCATGTTAATCTCCTGTATATATGCCAATAGGTGGCGGAATGTAGCTTTTTAGGCTACATTCCGCTGGCTTATTTAGAACCTTTAGGTTCTTAGGTCGATGTTTGGTGACCGCATTCCAGATGAATTATTTCTACATCTCCTGCGACATCCGCGGAGTGTAAAAAGAAGATAAATGGAATAACTACTTCTGCGTTATCAAACGTAAAAGCAGCCGTTGTGGTAGGAGCAACACCATCTAAAAGATATGTTACTACTCCAGCGGCGGAAACGTTTACCCTAAAGACTCTCGTCTCACCGTCAGCTGAGTTGTTCGTTGTATCCGTAGTTGTGGTGGCAGCAGCGTTAAGAATAGTTTCAATCTCAATATTTAGAGATGCCCCAATTCCAATACATGCCATTTCATCGTAGTCATCTACGTTTGCCTGGTCGGCTTCAAACTTTCTAAAACCAATTCTAAGATCGTCAGTTCCAGACGCGTCTGCAATTTTAAGTTTTACTTCAAAAAAGAAGGCTTTGTCTGTACCTACTACAAATCTGAAATCGGACTTACCAAGAATAGAAGGACGAAGTTCGACACCATCGTTATCCGTTTGGTCCATACTGATATTAAGACCTGTCGTTGTAAGCGCAGGTCCTAGAATTGTTTGGGTACCTTTAATATGATAGTTCCATGCCAAATTAGGCATTACCATCAAGTTAATATCACCCGCCACTCCTGTAGCAGCTCCGCCACCGGCGTCAGCTACGAGGATAGGGTCTGCTTGTCGCGTAAAATCAACACGTCTAACTCTAGGGGCTTGCACCCACTCAAGTTGGTTGCCAGTTGTTACTTTGGCAAGCTCAACCCACGAGGTATCCGCTTGATTGCGGCCAAATAGACCTCCCTGGTTAGGGAGGCCAAGCGACTGGCCAAAATCGTTTACTGAAGGCATTGTTTATTCTCCGTTTATTTTTTCAACGTAAATCTGAATCGTCTACAACTACAACCAGAATCATAAGATTTGGATCATTGACTCCTGTTCCGTTAGCATCGTTTTGAACCGATGTTAAATCAAAGGCTGTTGTAGATTTAGCAGATACTAAAATATGGTTATCCGCAGTTTCTGTTTGTACAAAAATAAGCGGTTTTTGCTTAAGAGGTTCCTTAAAAGTGATGGTTATTACATTTGATCCATCATCTTTTGCATCGACTACGTCTGCACCCACAGTCACACCGTTAGCCGAGGACGTCGTGGTTAACGACGCCCCCGTTATAACGATAGGGAGTAGATTACAGCCTCTCGACCGGAACAGCTCATGCAATGATACTAAATTGTTATTCATAGCCATGTGCTTATTCCTCTTAGGTTGTAGATAAACTAGAGAATACGCAATGGAAAGTAGGAGGAATAAAGATTTCCAAGTACTTCCTGTAAATCATCGAGTATCTATCATTTTTAGAAGACACACCTTCATAATGAAGGAAGCCTTCCGTACCTTTTACGAATTCACCTTTACCGGCAGCTCTCTCAAAGATAAAATCTTTGTTAAGAAGATATGCCCTGCCTGCTGGTACCATGAAATCCAATACAATTGGAATCTTAGTACCTTCCATGAAAAGATGAGGAACGTTACCGAGAACTACATCCTGACCAGACGCTACGTTCTGATAGCTTAGCAGTTTCATACCGTCTGCTAAAACTAAAAGTTTGCGATACTGATCTTTCGAAACAACCAAACAGTTGGGAGCTGCGTTGGATTCGTCCATCGTGTCAAGGTAGCCTGCGGCAATATAGTCGATATCTAATTTTTTGTTAGACGTCGTTTTTTGAGTTGCCTGCCAGCTATCCCCAATTGTAATATTGTATTTAGAACCGGTAGTCGCGTCTAGCACACCTTCCAGACCTTGAGGCTCATTGTCCTTTGCTTCCTGAATATACAACTTATCGTTGACTACAGGAGTATAAGAACCTGAAATCTGCGTAATAACTACTTTTTTGTTGGCTGGGTCCATAGACTTAACGCGATAAACGCCATTGGCAATTGCCTGAACGTTTAACAGATCTCGCCTGCGGAAACGATGACGTACCCACGTAGCGGCACTAATAGTGCAAGTATGGTCTGAACCAGAAGTAGTAACGGCAGTGATTGTGCCTAAAGCGCCGGTGCCATCTCCGAAGAGAATGCGGTCCATGTGACGGTTCAAAGCTTTGTTCATGTTGGCTACACGATAAGAAACAAGTCTCTCGAAAGCGCCTTCGTCTCTAGCAGAGAGATTGATCGTCTTAGAGTCGATTGCTTCGATCATATAGATTTGTTTCAACGTATAGTTGGTTACTTGGAAATCCATGTCACTGGAATCTCCGATCTTACCGGAAGAGAAACCCCCTGCATCAGAGAAAGGAACACCATGAGACTGGACGTCTCCGACTGCATCAGTTGCGTGTTTGATAAGACCCCATGTTGGGAAGGTCATATTCAAAGGCATTTGCATCAAGTCGAGATAATCGGTCTTGAAGAATTTCTGAACAGCGGAGTTTGATATATTGATAATATCAGACATTGTGAAAACTCCAAAATTTGGTTAGAAAGCTATTGCTTCCGTATATCATCTTTCTATTCTAGAAAAATGAGTTATTGATCCCGCGTTTCCGTAAAAATTCATTCACAGGATCGCTTGTTATCGTTTCAAGGAAAGGTTGGGAAAAGTGAGTATTTTTTGGAGTTGGTTTTTCTGCTGGCAACTTTCCAGTTGCTTGGGCATTCTTTTCAGCTCTTTTTTGTATCTCTTTTTCTGCCTTGTCTGGTCCAAACAGTTTATCTGCTCGGACTAAAATCTCCTCAAGTTCAGCTTGAGGATTTAGTTTTTGGAAATAGATTAGCTCTTTTAACGCCTGTTGGTTTGTTATAAGGGATTTATCTACTTTCTCTAAAGCAGTTTCAGCTCTAATTGTCTGAAACTGTAATTCTGCGTATTGTTCCATTGTTTCCAAAGCTTTAGGAAGCGGAGTAGAATCTGTTACAAGACCTGCTTGTTCCAGTTTATCTACGAGGGCTACCCAGCTAGTGGAATCTAAATTAAATTTCTCTTTAATAGAAGAAGCGCGCACTTCTGCTTGCTCTTCCATAACAGCCTGCTGACGCACGGCCTCTTTGTTTTTTAGAGTGTCTTTGAGCTGAGTATTTTCTTTTTCGAGAAGTTTGGCTTTTTTAGCGTCTTCTGGAAGTTTATTCAGCTCTTGAAACTCCTTATAAAGGTTGTTATAATAATCTTGTAATAAATCTTGGCCTTCCGGTAATTGATCAACAGCAAACTGTAGAACAGAGGAAACAAATTTCGAGCTATCTTTCTTTTTCACTGCGTCTTCAAGTTGAGCCTTGACAGATGAAAGAAATTCTTGAGAGGTTTTGGCTCCCTCTAAATCTTTCTTTAATTTGTCAAACTCAGAGAATCTTCGGGAGATCTCTTGTTTACCCCAATAATCGTTTTTCAGTTCCGAAGCTTTCAGTTTGGTTGATTTACCGGTTTTTGTATCTAATTCTATTTCTGCATCCAGAGGCACTTCAACGAAGTTATCGCCCACTTTGAAACGAAGAGTTTCTACGGGTTTGACCTCTTCAGAGACTGACTCGCTAGCTTCGCGGGTAGCTTCGCTGATAGCTTTGATGCTATCAGATGTGACCTTTTTGGTAGCTTCACCGCTAGCTCCGCCAGGCGCTTTAATGCTATCAGGAGAAGGCAAATCAGAAGGCTCGGGTACTGGAACGTCCTTGTTAACTACCTGATCTGCCTGAGAACTCACTTCTGAAGCTATTCCAGGCTCAAGTGAAGGCGTAGGAGCTTCCACAATCAAAGGACCGTCGCCAGAGATGCCGAGCACCTGACGTCTTAACTCTTCATATTTGGACATGGCCATAATTACAATACTCCACTAATTATTGTCAAGAAAAATCTAAAAGGTTGCATACTTTTTTTGTTTTCATGATTCTGGAACCGTTCCAGATGCAGAAATATCGCCTAATTCCGAAGGTAATTCCGGTATAACCGGATCTAAAGCCTGGGTAGGATCTACAGAGACAATTGCATCCTTCGTAAAGACGGCAGGGAATGTAGGAAACCTCTCTAACATCATCTGTTTTAGAAGAGGATTGGCTTCGGCCTTGGAACTGAGAATAAATTCTACTGTATTTATATGGGAAAGTAACTTATTTCCTATGTCATCGGCCCCTAAATCAGGTATTTCCGGTAAAATTTCTCTAATAGTCTGGTTTTGTAGGGCCTTTATCAGTGTTTCATAGTAGGGTATAAGTTGAATAGTACCATCAGGGGATTTAACTGTTTTTCCTGCTAAAATAGCTTCTAAATTGGCTTCAGCCAGGTCAATTGCCCCTGTAACGCTATCATATAGTTTGTCTGGCTCACCCAATTCGAAGATATCTATAGCCTCTTGAGGGCTTACAATACCTGGAAACATGCCTAAAAGAGCTGAAATCTCGCCAATACGGCCTTGCTGGGTAGAAGCAAACGGCACTCCTCTCTGAATATGTATGTCTACAGGTATATTTATGTCTTCTAATTTAAAGTTTTCCAGCGTGTATTGTTGCCTTTTTCCGAAAACCTTTAACATGCGCTTGTCTGAATCGTCATAGAATTCGAGTACAAAGGCTAAAACAACCTTTGCTAAACCAACTAGAAACTCCTGGATCTTAGAATCCATAGAAACAGACTGAGCGTTTTCCTGTTCCTTAAAGAAGTCAAGCATCAGACGAGATTCGGTGTTTGGAATAGTTTCGCCTCTGGAAATAGGCAGAACGTTGGTAACCTGCATCAATCGTTGGGTAAGTCTATCAATTAACATTAGAATTTCTTGATGGATAGGAGGAAGAGAGATAAAATCAGGTTTGCCTCTCCTTTCATTGAAAGACACGTCCATAGGAGCCTGTCCTTTCAATGCGGAGAGGTTGACTCCGCCTTCCGGCCAGAGTCTCATAGGAGGAAACTTAGCAATATTACGGAGACATATATTATAGAGGTTATTGATTGCCAACTGCAATCCTTTGCCTACTTCCATAACGGACCCTGCGTAGCCGCGAGGATCGTTTGGAATGTCTACGTCAGTCAATTGAAGAACGGGAAAGAGCAGATCTCCCCAAAGACGATTGACGGATAAGTCTTGGTTCTTTAGTATTACATCTGGGGTAACAATAATCTCGCGCCCTTTAGGCAGTTCTTCTGTAGGACGATGATATAGGTGTAACACACGAACTAAGTTTCGAGATTTGATATATTCGAAACTGACTGTATCAAATACTTCTAACCTTTCGGTAGGCTTGATTTTAGCTGCAACTTCAGGGTATTGATGGCGGAGCCTTTCAATAGGAATTTGTTTTTCTATAATAACCCACTCAGCTCTGGTAAACTCGTTACCTGGCTGAACTCTAACGGACGTAGGATCAAGCACTTCCATGTTTACATCTCCTTCTCGGAGAAGAGGATTGATATAAACAATCTTGCCTGACTCATCTTTTAAAGGCTGCCCATTGTCTCCTTTTAAAGGAACGCGAATGCCTTTATCTTTCTGTTTCAATTCCCCCAGCTGGTCATCCCAGAAAACGTGTATATAGCTTTCTCCGTAAATATAATTATCGCGTACCATGCGCCTTAAGAGAGAAGAAAAGTTACGGCTGTACAAGACAGTATCTACAAGCTTTCGAACAAGCTTAGCTTTTACTTTACCGGTGAATTCCGCTGAATGTCTTGGTGTCATGAAGAAAGTAGTTGTCTTAGAAGAAAATCTAGAAACTAGATTGTCAATGATATCTTTAAGATGGTTAACCCTTAAGCGCTTGAATCTTCGGTTATCACGACGAATAAGATTGTTTGTGGAGGTGAGAACAATGTCATCTCTTTCCTTCAACTCCGCCGCTAAACTAAGATATTGTCCAAGGTTATTTATCTGATTATCGAAGTAATCAGAGCGAACCTTAGTGTTCTCTAAGAAAGCTCCATTTATAAACTCTCGTATAGAACGTTCAGACAACGGATTGTCTAAATTGATCGTATAAAGCTGTAAATATTCATACGATGTGTTAGAATCAGGAAGCATTTAAACCTCACCCATACATGCTGTCATCTATAATACCGGACATAAAACCTTTCTTCTGAAGCTCGTCCATCAAGGAATGTTCTGTTATTGACATGCGCGATTCAATACGTAAAAGACGCTCTAAGATATCCGCCTGAACTGCACCCAACTTCTCAATCTGGGTGTTCACGTTACATTGAACAGCATCCATGTGAGAACATTTTTGATATAGTAAACCAGAAACACCTAGGCTAGCACCCAAAACAAGAGCTAAAAAAACTTCAATCATATAAATAGTCTCCTACATCGTATTCATCTTTAAAAAGATCTTCAAAGGAAACTTGATCTGATTGCTTCAGCTTCTCGACCATATCCAAAATCTTTTCCCCCGATTTTCTGGGAGTAAGATCGTTTTTCAAAGGTTCCTTAACGGCCAGTACATGATCATATTCCATCACACAGTATCGCAAGCAATCAATTAGTTCGTCATATTCTTTCTTAGGAAGCTCTCCTGTAGTGGCCAACTCCAAAGAAGAAAATTCGTTTATAAGTTCCTGGCATCTCTCGCTTATAAAAAGTCGTCCTGCCTTGTTAAGATCGCGTATCACTCCGAACCCATCCATCCTAGACAAGTTTTTCTTATTAACAGGAAAGAAGTTTAAGGTCTTATCTATATGGATATTCACATCATTTGCAAAGCCTGGCTGAGCACTATCGTAAATCTTCATCCAATCGTTGTAAGAAAGATTAGGCTGTAATTCTTTCATCTTCTCCGCGATAAGAGCCCAGAAACATTGAGGAGACATCTGCTCTTTTTCGTCTGGATTGGTACCACTTAAAACAATACAATCCAAACAAGAAACAGAAGAGGTGTCAAAGTCTACACAAGAAAACAAAGCGCCCCATCGTTTTAACCCTGAAGGGTCGATGGTAACAACATATCTCTTGTCATTGCCTGTTTTCTCTAATCGCCTAAGAACATCAATATGAGGTTTCAAACAAGAAAACCCAATATCAGGAAAAAGAGACTCATATACACCCGGTACGATTAGGGCCTCGATTTCCCTCTCATACTCCGCTACGCGGCCTTGCCGTAGAAGGATAGCTTTTTCCCGCAAAGCCCAGTCGCAAACGTGTGGATTGTCATAACTCGGCCGCCTAACCAAAGCGCAGTCGGGTTCCGTTTCGCAGGAATCCATCATCTCTTTGTAAAACTTCTTGGTGCCGTTCTTGATTTCTTCTAGAGATGGAGGCGTAGACAGTATAAGCAATTGAAAGTGAGGCTTAACAAAGTTCTTTGCAAACGCCTCATGAAATTTCGGGCTAAAGTCCCTAAACTCGTCATATACTACACCGTCCATTTTAATGCCGCGTTTGCTTTGAGGGTCTTGGTTGGACCCCTTTAGATAGATAGAGCTGCCGTTTTTAAAGTGAATAGCGAGGTCCGTTTCCTTTTTACCTTCTTTACCTGACTTGATGGCTTGCTCCGGTATGGCTTGGATTAGGCGGTGCGTATCCCAAATAGTTTCTTGAGCTTGCTTCTCTGTAGGGCATATGTAGTACCACACTGTACCGGGCATCTCGATAGCTCGCCTTATAAGGAAGTAAATGCCTTCATAGGTCTTGCCGTAGTTGCGGCCGCAGTTTAGCATTACATAGCGCTTCTTCTTAACGAAGAGCTCCTGCAAGTCGACTATCTGATTAGCATGCAAAGGACATTGTATGTTCAATTGCTTAATCAGGTCGGCGTAGGCCGTTACGCCACTAATTAGATTCTTCGGTAATCGGGACATTTAATGTCTCACTCTCTATCAACTCTACATTGGCTAGAGGATCTTGTTTAATAAATCTGATGGCTTCGTTTACTTTCTGCATGTCCATAAGCTCGTTGGCAACCGCTAAGTTTGCCGTCGATTTGCCCTCTTCTAGTCTCACGGTAGAGTGAACTCCCTTGAGGCTGGCGCCGAGCTTGGCGAAGATTTCGACTAAGTCCTTCGGACTGTACAGTCCGGCATCTATATTCTTTTCGATCATATCTAGCAGTTTGGTCATCACATTGCCAGATTTCTTAAGGGCGGAGCTTAGCTCGTTAATGGCCCTTTTTATGGCCTCAGCCCGGATACCCGACTCTAAGTCGTCCCGTTGCTTTTTCAGTGATATTTCACCTTTGTAGGGTCGGTATAGCCAGTCGCTCGCTACATGCCAAGGCAGCTCTAGGTCTTTGGCTAGTTCAGGCAGAGACTCATACTTGTAGCCGAAGAACCTTTGTTTGAACTCATCTCGCTTATGATCCCAAGGCCACTTAGCCATTTCTTTTCCTTAAATCAAAGAACACTATGTTATGATAGCCCGAATCCCAAAAACTATCTACGAACCAGAGAATCCCCTCTTCGAAATCCATCACTACCGCGGAGCCCGCCAAGGACTTAAAAAGAAAAGCTTTATCTCCTTTCTTAGAACCAAATATTTTAACAGCCTGCTCTTCATAATCCGAAGCTCCGTATCCTATCATCTCCATTGCCCGCTCGTTATCTGGAATAAAATCGCCACTAGCTCCGCGCATTTCCATCCACTGGGAATTGCTATGGAGATCCCGCTACTTGTCTAACACTTCCTTGGCCAAGGAGTTATAAGCATCTAAGGCCAGGTCTGTCATTCGCTTAATCGCTTCTTCTCTAGAAACCGACATGATGTCATAGATATGCAGCCGGATATTAACAATAGCCTCTAGTTTGTTATTATAGTCAAGGCCCATTTCGATATCTACATAGTCGCGTAAATAAGACATAGCTCGCCTTTAAATTGTATAAAAAAATTTTCCGCACTCTCTATAACAGAGACTAGGGCAGGGGGTAGGGCGAATCGTGATTCATAGAGGTTCTGTCTTTCGCCAGGCTATCACTCAAGGGTGTCGACTGCTATATTGGCACTAGGGCCGGCTATGTGCTGACTGCATTAGAAGCCCTAGGCTGAGCTATCTTCGCTTGGCTAGGGTGATTGCTTGGCTAAAGGCAATCTATCGATTGTGAGCCCTCTAATAAGGTTTTTGGCCATTCGCTCACTTATCTCGTCCGGACATAGCTCCCACAGATCTGTAGCTGACGCTCCCTTATGCCTCTCAACCCGCTTCGCGGTGAGAGCGGTGGGATCCGGTGGCTACGCTCTGGATGATGGAGCGAAAGGGGACGGTTGAACTGGGAGCTTCAATCTGTTACTATCTGCTCCCCCTTTCCCCCTCATATATATTATGTCAATCGATGTCGAAAAGGTTGCATATTATTTTCATTCTCCCTCAACTTTTTTGCTTGACTTAAATTCAACCCCGAGACGACGACCAGTGAAACGGGAGACGCGAGGGGTATATACATTCTACACGAGGGTGTGATGCAAATCCCTAAGACACGAAGCCTAGTGCGAGGGGCTATATTTTATTTAGGGGGCCTATTGACAATAAATCCCGCGAAGCGTATAATAAAAGTAAGGGGAAAGAAGGAGGTGTACCATGAAACATAAACCATCTATAAACCACCGCAGACATACCTACAAAGATGCTCTCCGACAGGCCAAGGCGCAGCCTACTCCAACCAAAGGATGGAGAGTCATTGTCTATGGCGCAAACGGAGTAACGGTCCGGTCACCAATAGTGGCCGAATACATGGACGCTGTGGTGATCGCGGAGTCACTCAGAGGCACCATAGGCGGAAAAACAGAGATACGCGCCTTGAAGACGTCGAACCTATGGTAAAAATCACTAAAGCGCGCGTCGATGGCTCTAGCGTCAAGTTGAATAACTTTGGTGTTCCTGATAAGAAGTATTTCACGTTTTGGGCAACACCTACTAAAGATAGTGAGGATTTCTTTGAAGTAGCAGTTAAGAACTTGCGCGATTTTTTGGCCGAACGCCTTGTTTTTTATGTTTTTTCAGCGGAAGCACTCAAATTAGGACACGTTATAGGAACTAGTAATATTTCAGGCTCTGATTCTTTATACCCCGAATTGAAAGAGGATTTAATCCAAGAAGCAATACAGGAAGCAAAGGATTTTAAAGAGAAAATTTGTAAAAAGTGAGGTTTTTATGGACAATGTCGAAAATTATAAAGTTGATGATCTAGTAGTTTTTGAGACCATTACTAATAAAGGCGAGAAAAAAAGATTTGCCGGCACTATAGTTTCTTTATTAATGGGAAATAATGCCATCTTTGAACAAGAAGACTCTGCAGAAATTCCTTTTTGCGTTTCGGGAACCATTTTATATAAGGTCTAATTGAACAATAACAAAGTAAGATAAGTAGTCCTAGCGCGCTCCTCACCTAGCTTGATGCAATGTCGAGCGAAGCTCTTACCCCCTCTGGTGAGGGGTGCTTTAGGACTCATTAGAGTCTGAATAGGAGGTTTTTATGTCAGAGGAAAGAGCCGGTTTTGTGATTATAAACAGTCGATTACGCAATTTAGGCATTATTGCCATTCGAGAGTCTTCTATCGGAGTATGGGAGATTTTTCATGCAATGGGATCTACTGATGGTTTTAAATCTGCTAGAGAAGCCGTCGAGTTTGTTACGGGGAAATACCCGTTTCATTTAAACGTATCTATGTAGAAGGGGTTAATGTGAAACCAAATATTTTGACAGAAGGTCAACTATCGGCGCTATATAGCGCTTTTTTAGATGAATTATATCCTGCTGTTAGTATTGCAGGAACTGAGTATAATACTTCTAGGCTCTTAAAGATAATTGATCCTACAGCATATAGGTGTGGTTTAGCGGACTGGGTTGACAATGAAATAAGTGAGGGTAGATTAGAGGAAAATGAGAAAGGGAGTATTTCGCTTAGATGAGACAGATATTCAAGATAGAATGTATTTTGATTAGGTGTGAATGGAGAATGAAATACACCGAGTATCACCCTGATAGAAATATTATTAAACAATTGGAAAAGCGCATGAGTCGTATATATGGATTTTCTATTATAGTTGAAGACGGTAGTTATAAGGCTACTCTCTCAACGATTGAGGAGAGGATAGAGGACTATTGGAAGAGAGGCTTTAACCCACCTAAGTGCGTTGGCGTCACATGATTCCAGTATTTTTATGGTATCACTTGATTCAAGAAAGGATTATTTAGTATGAAGTTGTCAGCATCTCAAATGAATGCTTTCGTTAAATCCCCTCTAGATTGGTGTATGGTTTACCTCGAGGGGTTTCGAGATGCGCAATCGTCCGCTCAATTGCTCGGAGAACAAGTGCATGCGTTAGTTGGCTACAAACTAAATGGTATCAAATTTGAGACTGAAGACGTAGACGTCAATCTATTAGCCAATATGATGATAGCTAACATTGAAGGCGATCCAGAGCTAGGAATTGAAGGCTGGACAAATGAGCACTATTTCGATTTTGCAATGGAAGGATTTAACTATCGGGGCTATGTAGATTTATTCAGACGTTATAATGGCGAGGGTATGCCACAGATTTATGATATAAAAATAACGTCATCTAATCTAAAGACAAAAGTATCTTACGCTTTAAATGAGGAGCATTTGAGTGACGATTATCAGCTGGGTCTGTATTTGCTTGCTTTGCGTAGCGAGGGCCTTATCACGTCATTTCCTGTAGAGATAGGACAGCTTCAGCTAATTCGGAAAAAACTCTTTGGCAAGGTTAAAGATGTGGAATACAGGCGAATTCATACATTTATAGATCAAACCAAAGCAACTGAAATATATTTTCGTATAGTGAATCTATCCCATCGTATTCAAGAGGTTGCCAACGCATGGGGAAGAGATGGAGTTGACGGAGTGCAAGGAGTGATGGGCAAGCCCCTAGAAGAGCTATCGTCTCCCAAAGCATGGGGACGTGTAAATCCTTTTTGGGATTTCTACAAAGGTAAAACAAATAAAGAAGATTTAAGAAGAAAGTTTGATGTTTTCAAAGGAGAAAATAAATGAGAAACACTAAGGATTGGCTATATCAATTTTCGTACCGGTTTGTAGCGGGTTTGGTGGCGCTAGGACTATTCGGCTTATCGTCATTGTTTGAAATTCGTACCGAGTACACAATTTTAGCGCGTGCGGTTTCCTACGAAGTTAACATGAAGGGAACTAATATACTCGCTTCTGCTATCAATCCTACGGATTTTGTGGGTGATCCTATTCTAATCAATCACGATTCAGGTTCTGTTACAAACGTTCAAGGTCATATCATTGATGCTATGAGAACGCACAGCGGATTTCTAATCAAAGCGGTTCTTCTACCATCTAGAGATATATCAGATATGTTAGATAAAGGTTTAATTACGGATGTTTCCGTTGGATTCGTTGGCAGTCTGATCGGGAATGAATGGATATGGGTAGATCCTCACGAAGTTAGCTTAGTTTCGATAGGTGCGGACCGTAACGCTAAGATTTTAAAGATTGACAAGAAATACCGAATCATGTTAAAATAGAGCTTACAAGGACATAGGGACGGTATGGGATTCTGGGTATGTATGTTAATTTCGGATGTAGCGGTGTTTGTAGGCTGTTATTTGGGCTACAAAGCAGGAGTGGACGTTAAGTTTATTTGGAGCTATTTTTCAGCCAGCGCTTTGCATGCTATAACGGCTATTATGGGAATTGTGGGGATGAAGTAAAATGAAGAGGGAAATTGTGATAGGTTCGAATTCAGTATTAATTTCGGCACTGTGTGCCTGGCTTTCCTACTCCACTTGGGGAAGTGTGGGATGGGCTGTTTGGGCAGCTATATGCCCTCTATGGCTTCCTTATTTCTTTATTTGGCATGTATTAATAGGGGGATTATTGTAGTATGTATAGAAAAATCATACATACTGGACAATTGAGGAAGGCTGATAGTATGCTTATATCCTTAGTGGCCAGAATGAATTTTAGGAGAGCCTGGACATGGTTTCGTAAATATAATCGAAAAGATCCTCATTTATATTTTTTAGAGAAATATAAGCAAAGAGCTGATAGGCCGGAATATGCGGATCAAGCATTTCAAAGTTATAAGAATAGAATGTCAACCCTAGGCAGATTGAATATAGCAAAAAGATATTTTTTAGACCAACTTGCGAAAATGTCTCAGGAGGGTTATGGCAGGTAGTGACAAAGACAAGAGAGTAATCACGCTCTGGCCGGATGAGCACCTTATCATCCTTATAGAGAGGTTAAAGGAAGCATTGGAAACTAGTGATTCTAGAATGGTAGAAGATGTTATAGTCGAGCTTACGGCTCTACAAGTTTACCTATTAGAAAAACGTTTAAACGGAGAGGGTTGATATGAGTCATTTTAAAAAAGAAGTTGGCACTTTGGTAAATATTCTTAGAAGCAATGAATACCGGCAGGTTAAATATACCGCATTTGGATTAAAGTCGGGAGAAGTTTGTCTTCTAGGACTTTTTTCGAAATGTCTAGTCCGCTCGTTGGTACATCTTGACACGGTCAACTATATAATTAGTTTTTATGGACATGATCCCTTTTATTTTGACACGCGAGGTATTAAAAAACACGGCTTTAGTTCTCCGGCAGTGGCAAACATGAACGATTCTGGCACCACGTTTGAACAATTTGCAGACATGTTTGAGGAACAGTTTTTGTCGGAGACAGTTGAGGCGGAGACTCCAGAAAAGGAAATGGTGTTGGTTTGAAAGCAATTTTAAAGTTTGATCTACCCGAAGAGACAGAAGAATTTAAGGTGGCAGCGGCTGCGATGGAACTAGCCGCTGCCTTATTTGACATAGATAACAAGGCCAGGAGTGTATTAAAGCATGGCAACGGCACGGCAGAGGAAGCTATAAAGGCATTAGAGGACATACGCGATCTAATGCCCAGGCATTTATTGTAATGCCTGCCTGGATAATGACTCTCTGCGTTTTAGGTTCTTTATGTGGAAAAATTGCTTTAGTTACGAGTATTTATGGAATTATTAACTGGCTAGGATGGAAGAAATGAAAATCTCCTGCGATATCTTGTTTAGTTGGCGATCTGCATGGATAGGCATTTTGGTGGGCGAAAAAGAGGAGAAACTTAACATGCAATACATGGAGTACTTTCCTGTAGCGGCCAGAAGGCAGTTCCTAATAAACCTCTTGCCTTTTATTTCGTTGCATGTTATAATTGAGAAAGAGATAAAGAGAGGAGAACAATGATCGCACGACAGCTAAGACGCACAGGCTACGGTCCCTCTGACAGAGTCTGGTACGAGGTTAGCGATTGTCCTGAGGGGAGTCTTATGTTTAATTCTCTGGGGGATGGGGTATACGGTCGTCGAGTGGAGAGCTCAGAGATTCAGGAGAATGGGCTATATACGATTGTGTATAGCGAATATGCGAGTTGTGAATAGTGGCGAGAAGGAGAATTATGAGATAGGGCAGTATCAACAAGCATTTCTTTTCCTATTCTTTTTAGTGACAAGTTTACTCGGGATAGTAACATGGGGAGGATGGGAGAAATGAGTAAGTTAAGAGAAACAAAATAAGGAGAGGTTTATGTCAACACACGTTAAATATGTTTTAGAGACTATAGACGATTTAGGCCATTGGGAGCCTGTGAAGAATATTGGTGGCGCGGAGTTTCGTTGTGAGCACGAGGCCACACAAAAAGCGGAATACTTAATGAGCCGTGGCGGAGGTATGTTATTTCCAACTGAATTAAGGATATTGAAGTATACCACGACTCCAGAGGTCTCTATTATCACGGGATTTACTCCTACTTCTCGAATGGAAGAAAAGATTATAAAACATTAGGAGGCTCCTACAATGAATTTTTATAAAGAGCTTAAGTCTATATTTTTTCCTTCTAAAGAGGAACAAATAAGATACCTTGAGAATCTTATATACGAGGAAAAAGAACTAGTTTACAAAATGAAAATACTAGGTTTTCATCCATATCTTATAAAGGTAATATCTTGGAGACTAAGTGTAAATGAACGTAAGTTAAAAAGGATAATCTAATGGATACTTTAGAAGAACGAGATTTACTTTTATTAGAAGAAAGAAGGTGGATTGTGTATTGGAAAATATGCAGAGAAAAAGCCGCCAGAAAGAAAAAGCGAACAGGATTCTACAGCTATAAAATCAAGGAGTGCGCCCTTAGAATGGTGGAGATAGTTTGTCCGGGGTGCATGCTGCCCAATACTCCGTATCAGGAGGAGTAGCAATGATTGTTTATTCTGTACGTAATGCTTCTACAGGGTACTTTATATATATGTTCTATAATAGAAAAAATGCAGAGGGACTAATTAAGTTGAAGTTAACTTAAACAGGGCTGCGACTGGCTCACGAAACTAAGCCGACGTACGGACTGTCCTAGCTGAAGCGCTCGCTAGGCGGGGAAATCGGTGGGTCTAATTTCGGAGTAGACGCAGGAGGAAACAGACCAGTCAGATAACCATATAGGCTCTGGTCGGCGACTCAAAGCTCTTTAGCACTTCAGGCTCGTCCTGAGTCAAATAAAGAGCCAACGATCACGGGGTGCGACGTGGAATACGCACATTTTTATAGGAGAATGGAATATGTCTAATGGTTGGAAAAAATATGATACACTACCCGAGGAACTCGGATTTTATTTAACTTTTGCCCCTATAGAAGGTTTTAGACAAGAATTTTTTAATGGGGAAACTTGGGACACTAGAAAATACTTTTGTTATTGGAGAAATTTATCTTTCCCTAATAAGTCTTCAAAAGAAGCTTTTGAAATAGCTAATTACACTACTGAATTTGACCTCGATTATTTTTTAAGTATTACTCAACGGCAGAAACATAGAGAGGATATATAGTAGAGCCACCATTCACCTTATTCCAACGAAAAACGTGAGGATAATCACGAAATGGACAGTTATAAAAATTACCTGGACCCAAAGACATGGGTAAAATCTACGACGGACAATAATTACCGGTTTACCGTAAAAAATCTTTCGGATAAGCAAATAGATATGATTTTATCTAGTGATTATATTTTTAGTGGGGAAGATCACTACTGGATTAATCGTACGACTGGGGAGTGGAAGATAACCCCCGTAGTACTAGAGGAGTTGTCAGGCCCATGAGTCTCGAAAATGATTTCGGCGGACTGCCAATAGAGGACCCTTCTGACTGGTCGGACGACGATAGGAGTCCCGTTGGGGATGAGGAATCGAATCCCTATTGCGAAAACTGTGGCTCATGTGGTGAATCAGGCTGCTGTAGCCGATGCTGCACATTTTGTGGCCTATACACGGATGTTTCTATAGTGCCACTTGACAAGAAAGGAAAGTTGGGATATACTATATTTAAGGCTCATCTGGAAGACGAGATAGAGGCGCATGAAACGTTGTTTGGGAGACTGGAAGGAACGGTGAAGGAACTGGGAGATATTGTAGAGCCAATAGACGAGAAGTGGGATGCGGAGGAAGATAAGTAATATGTGGTATTTTTTACAAAAACAGGAGAAGTCAAATGCTTTGGTCGGACGAAGAGGGAAAGATAAATTTGAAAGAGGACTACTTGTGGTTAGCGACCTTCACGTTCCTTCTAGGGATACTTGTGGGGATAATCCTAAAGGTGGCGAGTGCTTAACGGAATCACGAGGAAGAGGATTGGGACATAGGATACCGCCAGATCTTATAGGATACTCTCTTGGGGATGAAAGGACTCCCAAAGAATTGGCTCGACTAAAACAGGCGGAGGAAGCAGAATGGGTAGACGAAGTGAGAGCTGCATTTTTAACATTAAGTGGAATTAAAGGAGAGCATTATGAAAAATAAATACGAAGTAATTAGGGACTTGAGAAAAATAAAAGGTAAAGACGATATTTATTTTAAAGTAATTAATCATAAAAAGAAAGTATTGGCTGTCTTTGATTATGAAAACGAAGCGGATGCTTTTCTTGAAGGATTGCTTTTTAATGGGTAGACGAAATAAGAGAAGCGTTCCTGATATTATCAGGATTAGGGCAGGTAGAAAATAGGAGAAAAGCGGACTAGAGTTCTTTTACTTTATCAACAATATGCAGGTACCCCAAGATGTAAAAGAGGCGTTTCTAATTCTAAGCGGAATAAAGCAACTCTCCGGAAATTAAGGATAATTCCTAAAAATGACTGAAACACCTTTAGTAATTACTCGAAGAGATCTGGTAGCCAATGATACTGTGCTGGCTTTTTTGCTTGGTCTTAAAAACAAAAAACAATTAGAGTCTTTAGACTGGAATTTATATCGGGATAGAGCACTGGTTATTAGAGCGGTGGAAAGTATAGTAGGATCGGACTATAATCTCTGGATGGGTGCAGGAATGAAAGAAGGAACTATAGCGCTGAGAACGAACAAAAATCCTGAGATAGCTATTCTATGTGCGTGGAATATATGGTATGGCGAGTGTATGGGCAGCTGATGGAAAAACCAACCAAAGTATTCTTTAAAAGGGATCATATATTTAGCGAAGAATTTGACAGTGAGATCCTACGAAGGTTTTGTTTGTTATATGGCCTATATTCCAAGAGAGGTAGGGAAGCGGACAGAACCGAGGGAATAGAACCATCGGGCTACGAGCTTGAGGAGTGGTATATAAATAAGAGATTGGAGGATTAGACCTAATGCATGACCATAAAAATTTCGACGAAACTATGGCAGAGAGGGCGGCTAATAGTAGGCAAGCTCTGATAAATAAGTTCTATCTCAATGAGTTCTTTGGGGACTGCCCAAATAAAGAGCGAGACTCGCCGGAGGAGTATGAATATAATTTGAATTGGTTATTAATTCAAATAATGAATAGATGTGGGTAGTATAAAATAAGAGGGAAATTGTGTATATCGAGTATACCAAAGAAGATCAATTGTTTGCCAGAACGCTGCTTCGTGCGATAGGCGATGCAGTGCACGAGAGATTTCAGGAAGTGGTTCTGCAAGATCAGTTTCTTTCTGTACTGGAAAAACGTATCGAGGATCTAAAAAAATGACTGATAAAATAAAAGTGATTATAGAATATACAGAAACAATTTGCGGAGAATACTACGATATTCCTCCGCACACGATGACGTTTGAGGCAAGTTGCCATATGAAATCTGAGCACACCTATAATTTTTTTATGGAAGTAATGACCGCCATGGGATATACCCAACCATGTATAGAGGAGGCCATAGCGGGACATGGGTACGTTTTAGGGATTGTTACTGAAGAAGAGTACTTTAGAAGGACGGGCAGATCGGTTCACGAATGAAAACATACGTCTTTAGAATATCTCTATTTCCCAGTGAAGGGCGTCTAGCATCGCTAGAGGCTTTAACGACTCATGTAAATATCAGAGCTGAGACTTTAGAATACGCCATAGCTAAAGTCAATGAGATGTTCGGTCCCAACAGAATTAGCGGTATTGAAGAAATTATAATTTAGGAGGCTGTTAGAGATGAAAGAGTTTCTTAGAATTATTCTAATGCTGGTTATACCGGGCCCCGTTACGTTTCCGACGGACGTTACGGACGTACTGGAGGCCAAACACATACGCTATGAGATTGTGGCTGAGGTTCCAGAAGGCCACGATGCTTTCTATTCGTTTAAGAACGACACTATATATTTCTCCAAAGAAGCCAGTGATAAAACATTTCGTCTATCCTATTTAGCTGCTCACGAATTGATCCACAGAGACCGCTTTTTGGCAGGAATAATGACCAATGACGAGAAAGAAGAGGAGCGCATAGCGATTTTTGGGGCAGAACAAAAAGCCAGGGAAGTAGGGCTGCCTTCGTTCGAGATCGATGAGCAAAAAGTATTTGAGAAAACGTGTAAAGATAGGGGCCTTTGATTTTCTTCTTGACATATAATCCAATGTAGTATATACTAAAGATACAAGGATAAATAGAATGTTTGTGAACGTACCTGCCTACATACTGCTTCAACATATTCAGGAGCAATTGATTTATCTTAAGTGTCTAGTACCTCTCGATCCAAATGAGGGTAATTCTGTATACGAAGGATTGAGTAATTTGGAAGACCTTCTTTCTGATGTACTAAAGAATAATGGCGAAGCCCTGGACGGCACTAAAAGTAAATTTATTGAATAGGAGTTAAACAATGTCAACTGCTAAAATGAAGGTGAGCCTACATACTCTTATGGCTCAGGCCAGAGAAGAATGTAAAGATTTTTTTATTAAGAACCCTTATAAACATCCTGTGGAGCACCACAAGGCCATAGCCGATAAAATCAAAGAAAGGGTTAAAGCATTGAATGTGGATGAGGTTAGTCTGCACCCTACTGTCTTTATGGGTGGAGTTCCCGAGTACGCTCAAGCCGTTGCGATGCTAAAGGAAGCAGGGGTGCAGGTTGTAAGGGAGAACTCCCCCTAATGGACGAAGAAACCATTAATTACGTTTTTGTCATTGTACTTATTTTTTTATTAGTCTCCTCTTTAGGGGAGATAGTCAAACAAATGTTTCTATAAAGATAAACAACCCTAAGGAGGAAACCAATGGGCAACTTTATTTCTAAAAATAAGTTTACTACACCTGTACTCACTGTCGTGAGGGAAAATCTGGTGCAGCCAAAACTATACACCAATGAGAAGACCGGCAACATGGATACTAAATTTGAACTGAAGTTGTTTGGTAGTCCTGAGACAGATGAGGACGCCAATAGCTTTTTTCAAGAGTTAGAGGATGCCTCAACTGCTCATAGTCCAGAAGGTAAATCTGCGGTGGTTAAGCGCACAATCAAAAACCGCGCTACAAATGCATTCGAGGATCACCCCACTGATCTGGCCATTACGCTGAGATCTTCAGAGCGACCCCTAGTAACGGAAATGCAGGACGGCAAGCAGGTGATTGTTGACAATCTTCAGATTCCTTCAGGCTCTAAAGTTGTAGCCGAGGGTGAAGTTGTTCGTTATAGTATTCCAGGAGGAAGGTCGGGTATTTCTTTAAAAATGCGCTCTTTAAAAATCGTAGAAAGAAAAACCACTACGGCCAGACAGTGAAAAGTATAAAACAGGATTCTAACAATCCTAATCTTTTCAATATCGAACCTGAAGATGTCTGGGAAAAAGTATCTAAGGCGGAGGGGGATGGCCCTCCGTCTTCGGATGAGTGGATTAGAGTCTTGAATAGTTCCTATGCGAACTATAATTCTCATTTAGGTTTAGTATGTAGATCTAAGGAAGGCACCTTAAACATAGGTGCAGGGCTATATATTTGTGAGTATGATTCTAATAATCACAAATTCTTCCTTAGGAAAATTTCTGTGGTACCTGAAACATATATAAATTTAGACAACTTTGACGAGGAGCTTAAAAACGACATAAACATTTTTTTAGCCAGCAAAGAACTTCATAAAGACCTGGGCATACCTTATAGACGAGGGGCACTATTACACGGCTCTCCCGGTACGGGCAAGACATCGTTTATAAAGCAACAGATAGCGGCTTTTTCAGATCAAGCGTTTATAGTTTTTTTCTCAGAGTTTCCAGGCACTACTCAGATAGAAGCTCTTTGTAGGGTGCCCTTGCCTAAGATCTTTATTTTTGAAGAGGTTACCCAAATACTTAGAGATGGAGAGGATTCTAAGTTTTTAAATTTATTGGATGGAGTGGAGGCCCTAGACAGTACTTATGTTATAGCCACTACCAACTATCCTGAAGATCTTCCAGGCAATATCGTAGACAGACCTTCAAGGTTTGAACTACTTATCGAGTTCAACGAACTGAACGCCAAGCAAGCCGCAACGCTAGCGGAAGGATTCTTAAAGCGACCTTTGACAAAGAAAGAAGCAGAGCTGATGGATGGATTTTCTAGCGCCTATATTAAGGAGATATGTCTATATTCTCTTTCGAGATCTATAGTAGTTATTGATGCAGTCAAGCGCTATTCGGAGCGTAAAAAAGTTGTCAAAAATAAATTCGCTAAACCTAAGACTAGAATAGGATTCGTAAATGAATGAACCAAAAATTCTCCTATTAGATATAGAGACCTTGCCAATAGCGGCTAAGCTAATAAAGTTCATAGTTCGTTTCTATCCTGGAAGTAGTCTGGGTGCAGAGATGAACTCGATCATTTGTTTCGGCTATAAATGGCTAGGCGATAAAAAAGCCAAGAGTATCTCAGTGTGGGACTATCCCGGATGGGAGAAGAACGTGAATGACGACTCAAAGCTCTGTAAAGACATATATAGCATATGTAAAGATGCCGACGTTATAGTTACCCACAACGGGAACAGGTTTGATATTCCCGTTATCAATGCCAGACTTCTCTTCAATAAAATTGAAAACCTTCCTCCCATAGCATCCGTAGATACCTACAGTCTCGCTAAGCGCAATATGAAGCTATCCTTCAAGCGCCTTAAAGACCTAGCGGATTTTTTCGGTACGGTGAACAAGAAAGATACCGGAGGATGGAGTCTATGGGAAGACGTCGCTACCAAAGACTTAGCAGCCTGTAAAAAAATGGAAGCATATTGTAGAGGGGACGTTGATGCTCTAGAGCAAATATTTCTCAAGCTAAGAAGGTTTGCAGGAAATATACCTCATTGTCATACAGGCTGTATAAACTGCGGCAGCACTATGGTAGCAAAAGAAGGCATACGCCGAACGCTTAAGAAAACTTTCCAGAGACTTAAATGCCGGAACTGTGGTAAATGGTTCCAAGAAAAACTAATCCTTCACAAGGACGGCCTCTAATGAAAGTATGGGCTATTTGGTGGCGTGCCCCTTATGACGAGTTGCACGGCACTGTATATAAGACTAAAGAAGAAGCGGAAACCGTTCTCGAAGAAATACTATTAGAGCGCAATCTGGATAAAGCTAACTACGGCCACTACCCTATCTTTAGGGAAGATGTAACAACATTTAGTTTAGAATTGGAGGATTGATATGAAAGTAAAGCCACAAGGCAAACGTATCTTTTTAGAACAGATAAAAGAAGAAAATAAAACGGGACTTATTCTACCCGAAGATCGCCGTACGGAGCTAACTCTTTTTAAGGCTTTTTCTACAGGGCCTAAGTGTGAGTTTGTCCAGAAGGGTGATAAAGTTCTTTTAGATGACGGGCAGTTTAAGGCCATTAACATGGGAGACACTAAACTCATCCTTGTAGACGAGGATGACATTATTGGAATTGTATACGGATAGGAGACGCATCTGATGGAGAATAGCTCTATGGCGAATAGCCCTATGGCGAATAGCCTTCTAATATGGAATTCTATATTAAATCCTCCTAATAAGACGTCGGACTATATCATAGTAGCTCCCGACTTTATTGATATTCTAACATACAGAACCGAAGAAAAATCCTTTTATAAAGGGGCTACGCGCTACAAGCTGGATTCAGACGCCCTATGGTCTGAATGTCCTCATATGATTAGGAAACAGGATCCCTCCCCTAAACTCCCCCCACTCTATGATAAAGCACCTTCGGTTCATTTTAAAGGGGAAGGATGGACCAGAACAGAAAGTTTCGTTACCGACGTATCTAGAAAAACAGAAGCGTGGCTAAAAAAAATCGACCGCTACGACGAAGATGAGAAACAAGAAATTGATGAATGGACTGAGGAGGACGATAGATGGCTAGAAGAAAAAGACAAAGAATCCTCAACGGATTAAAAAAACTCAAAGTCACTATAGAGATACTAGAAGATACTGAAGAGACATGGGTCAATGGCGAGTATAACCCTAACACAAACACGATACAAGTTTATTATAATCCTAACAAGAAGATGGAAATTGACGATATCCTAGGTACTCTTCTCCATGAGATCGGACACGCAATTCAGTCTAGAAGGGCCGAAGGCAAACCGTCCGAGTACGATGCCGACCTAACGGCAGCTATGCTTATGGGTAAGGCGCGCTATATATGTACCCTTGAAAAAGAGCTTGTAGAGGCACCCTCAGAGTCTATAACAAAATCGGTTAAATCACATCCTAGTTTCCCTAAGCGCATAAAAAAACTGAGGGACGATGATAGCTTTTGACCTAGAGACTTACTTGATCGAAGGATGCCGCTCTCCTAAACCTGTATCGTTAGCATGGTATGGGGCCTGGGGCTGGACGGAGCCTAGCGGAGTCAAATCGACTGGCGATGAAGGAGGGCTAGAGGCCCAACTGGAGCGGCTGATAGATGCTGGTTTGGCGGGGGAAATCCTTATAGGTCAGAATCTCACGTTTGATTTAGGTTGTATCTTTTGGTGGTATCCTAAATTTAGGTCTAAGATATTTAGGCTTTTAGAGCTAGAGTCTTTTAGGGACACTATGATAAGGGAAAAATTGTTTGCTCTTTCTACCACAGGAAGAGTGGATGAATGTAAGGCTTCCCTGGCAGATTTGGTTTCTAAATACTTAGGAAGGGATATCTCTAAGTTTAAGAAAGGAGAAGACGTATGGCGCTTGCGTTATAGTGAACTAGATGGTATACCCGTTGCGCTCTGGCCTAAAGAGGCTACCGACTATGCGTTATTGGATGTGGAACTGACCTACAAAGTTTTTAAGGCTCAAAGCGTGATATTTAGGAAAACGGGCTATGGGTCTGCCGGCACCGAAGGGCTTCAAATAAAATCAGCGTTTTCCTTGCAGCTTATAACCCAGAGAGGGATTTTACTAAATCAGGCCAAGCTACTCGAAATAGAAAAACAGACACAAGATATTTTAGCTCCTCTAGGCAATCTGTTAGTGGAGAAAGGTTTTGCTTGGTGGAACAAAGAATTCAAGCTCTCTAAACGAAAGAAGAAGCTCCAAGAGCACTTGCTAACTAATTTTAGTTCGTTTATAAAGGTTACTGAAAAGTCCTGGGCTAAGTTTAAAAAGGAATTTTCAGGTGTAGAATTGGATGAAGCATTGCTTGACGTTGACCTAAAGGGGGCTGAAAGTGTTTACTTTAATAAGCTGTGCAGTGCTGTTAAGGTTGATGGCAGTTCTTTGGAGGAAATCCCAGGAGATGAGATAATAAACTCATGGTTGAGTTTTATGGAACATGAAAAAATCCTAACCACCTATTTACCGCGCCTTAAAGGAGAAACTTATGTATACCCACCTTATCGTAATCTCAAGGAGACAGGAAGAACTTCAAGCTATTGTACTGAAAAATTCCCGTCTATTAATATCCAGCAGATTCCTAGGGATGGACAATTGCGAAACCTTTTTATACCGCGAACAGGATTCCTTATGGGAACAGTCGACTATCATGCCATTGAGCTGGCCTGTGTAGCCGATAGAATGTACAATTTGTTCGGCGATAAATCTGAGATGTACCGGATAATCAATTCAGGCGATAAGCCTGTAGATATGCACGCCTATGTAGGTTCGGCTTTGTACGCAGCCGATTTAAATATAAACGTCAATTTTGACGATTTTTGCAAGTTAAAAACGGCAGATCCGCCTCTTTATAAGAAGTATCGTAATCGCGGAAAGCCTATTGGGCTAGGCTATTTTGGGGGGCTAGGGGAAGAAACCATGGTGATGGTAGCCAAGGGTCAAGGCGTATCTATGACCGTTGAAGACGCTCTGGCTGCTCGTTCCGTTCATGCCAAACTGTTTCCTGAAATTGTTTATTATATAGGCTACCGAGATAAGAGAGATTGGAAGCTGTATCCAGATCTTAAAGAAGAAAAAGGATGGGTTCGTAATCAGTTGGTAGACAACGGTTACTGGGGCTATTCATATGATTGCAATGGCCGCTATAGGGGCGGCTGTACTTATTGCAGTTGTGCCAACGGATTCTCTATGCAGTCTCCGGCAGCGGACGGGTTCAAAGAAGCTATATTCCGTTGTGTTAGAGCGTGCTATGATCCATCCTATTTAGGTGGTCAATTGAATGGCAACCACGTTATAGCGGAGATCCATGACGAACTAGTATTCGAGTTGAAAGAAGACGGAAACGAAAAGCTCTACCTCGAGAAATTTGAAGAGCTGATGATAGAAGGCATGCAAACCTCTATCAAGAACGTTCGCGTTACGGTAGAGGGATCCCTAAGTCGTATGTGGGATAAAAAAGAGGAGAATCATTTATGGACGAACAAGAAGTGGAAGGATGCCAAGAGCCTGTCATTAACGACGTCTGGCCTCTGATTATTATCCGGTCCCGCTATGGAGGCACATACGAAGGTGGTGATTGGATAGCGTGCACCGAGACTCCGTCTTCGTTACCTCAATCTATTTATGGAGGAGACGTAGCTTGTGCTAGTTTCTTTTCTTTCTTAGAGGATAGCGGGTATAGGCTGTTAAGGGATAATTGGCCTTTCAGAGTTGCCTACGGAGTGGGAAACACTCCAGAAGAAGCTGTAAAACACCTTAAACAAAACATGGAGAAATATTAGAATGCTGCACAACCTTAAAGATCTTATCAAGACTGATTTGGATTTGAGAGATGATCCTATTTTACTTGAATCAGACGAGGTACTAGCTATCTATGTGGATTCTCTTAGAAATTTTCAGAATGACGAGGTTAGAAGAAGGGTTACTGTTCATTTAAAAAGCAAACCTGATCCTCTACATTTTTACGAAACGAAGAAAGGATAACGCCAGAAATTGACCCAGAGGTAAATTATCATGTATATAGGAATAGATCCAGGAATAAGGATGATTGCTTGGGCGAGTCTAGATGACGACGGCCTACTCCAGGATGGAGGGTTGGACTACAATCCTTCCAAGTCTTCTCATCTAAATGAAAAAACATTTGAAGTGATTCAACTTTTTAATAAGAGGATTTGTTCATATGGTTCTAACAGGGTTGCGGTGGAGTTTACTTATAGTCGTTTCAATATTCCTTCTCCCCATATCGCTTATTTACTGGCTTTTATATCTGGTGCTATCTATTCTAAATGTGATTCTTGTGGCTGGCAGTGTTCTCCTGTTGGACCTTCTACCTGGCAAAAAGTGAAAAAGAAAGAAGGAGAGACAGCCAAAGAAGCTAATTGGAATTATTATAGTTCCTTGTTGACAAAAAAACAAATGAATGCTATAATGAAGGTAGATGAAAAGCTAAAGGAGGCTGATCGACATAACTTCAGAGATGCGGTCTGTATCGCATACTGGCGCTACTGGTTAGATCATCCGTTGAAAAATGAAAATGAGACGCGAAGTAAAAAAAGTTCTGGACGAAATAGTAGAAAACAACTATCCTAGTCTAGTCATGTATGCGTATAAGCGATTGTCCTATGCCAATAAAGACAAGGCTAAGGACTGTATAAATGATGCCTACCTAAAAATAATTGAAGAAGACTACTCGGACTTAAACCTCTATCAGACCTTTTTAGGCGTTATTAGAAATTGTGTGCGAAGCTACAACAATAAGACTAGAAAGGAATATGCCGCTAAAAATGTTTTATACAATCACTCTAAAGAAAAAAGAATTGATAAATATATAGATAAAAGGAAAATCCGTAAAAGCTATAAGGAACTTACAGATACAGAAAAGAAGATAGTTAAGATGCACTACACTGAGTCTATTCCCTTTAAGGAAATAGCCGTTGAACTTGAGAAACCTTATAACACTATCAAGTCCATACATTTGAGATTGAAGACCAAAATAAAAAAACAACTTAAGAAACTAAAGAACTGCTGGGAGAAGGACAATGAGTGAGACTATTCCTGGATGCGCGCTAAATACTGAAACCCCCAAGGCTAAGCGCTTTAACCAAGGTAAACCACAGCTCAGCTTTCTTCGCAAATTTGGCACGGCCAATATAGAGCTAGCCAAAGTCTTTGAAATGGGAGCTGCCAAATATGGACGGGACAACTGGCTTATAGGGTTTAGTACGGCTACTTTGATGGATTGTATAGATAGACATTTGCAGGCATACGCAAATGGTGAGATAGTAGACGAAGAAAGTGGCCTGCACCCTTTAGCACATGCAGCGTGGAATATAATGGCTTTGTTGAAGCAGGAGTTGGAGGGCTACGGTGAGAAAGACTACTAGAAGAAAAACTAAGCAATGGAAAATAGAGCGCCTACAAGAGACCGTTACTTTTTGGAAAACTCTAGCCTATCGAGAGAAGGAACATGCTGTATGCCTTCTTCTTTTATATGAGGGAGTGCACTATATGCCGTCGGATTGGCCCTTAGAAGGCAGGAATTCGGAAGATAATAACTCTATGGAAAGTATAAAACTAAAATAAAAATTTCTGACGGCATGGGTTGAAGACTAAAAAACTTCTTCCTGTGTCGTCGGGCCTCTTTATAGGAAAAAGATGTGGCCAATTATAACAACAGTTTTTAGTTTTCTTGGTGGAGCCATTGGGCCTGTAGCCAACGCGCTAACCAAACTCAAAGAATTGAAGCTAAGAGCCGAAGAGCTTTTGGTACAAAAACAGACATCTGAAAGAGATGCGGAACTGCAAGAAACAATTAGGCAAATAAATGCTTATACGCAGATTGTTCTCGCGGATACTAAAGGTGAGTCCTGGTATCAGAAAGCATGGAGGCCGTTTCTTGCAGTTTTGTTTACTTTGCATATTATTGTAACGCCCTATATAAATGCAATGATTGTCCCCTACTATTTCTGGATGCAGCCAGTTGATCTTGCTCCCGAAATAACGGGCTACATGATGGCCTTGCTTGGACTAGGCTGGACCTTAAGAGAAATCTTTAAGCGTCGCTAGACGCCAACCGCTTCACTTTGAGTGAAGCTAAACGAAGAGGATAAAGTGGACAACGAAGAATATCATCCTGAAGTAGATAATGTCAAGGCATACGCCTTTAAAATGGTCTATTTAGCAGTCCCCTACACCCATCCCCTAGAAAATGTAAGGGAACTCAGGTTTGAAATTATTAACAGAGTCAGTGGTTCGCTATTCTCTTATGGTATATTCAACTTCTCCCCCATCACTCATTCTCATGTAGTTGCCGAGGCCATGAAAGTTGATGGTTTGGCTACAACTACCAAATGGGATTTCTGGGCGGAATATGATTGTTATATGATATCTCTTTGCGATGCCTTATGGGTAGTATGCTTAGATGGATGGAAAAGAAGCGTGGGGGTAACAGCGGAAATCATCTATGCTCAGGAAAACAATATTCCCATTAAGTATCTGGATGTTCATTTAAATATGGAGAGAAATACTCTTCAACTAATATGCAGGGATGATTCTACAGTATTTTTAGAGACTAAGGTGGCTCCGATACCGGGACACCTCCAATCCTTAATAAAGGAGTCTAGAGATGCCATATATTAATCAAGACCTACGTCCAGAACTGGACTATTCCTATCAACCTAGAAACGCCGGGGAATTGAACTATGTGATAACTAGAGTCATTCAAAGTTATTTAGCGGAAAATAAAACGAACTATGCAACCTACAATACCGCTATAGGGGCACTAGAATGCGCTAAACTAGAACTGTACCGCAGGCTGATTAGCCCCTATGAAGATGTTAAAATCAAAGAAAATGGAGATGTATACCCATGAGTGCAAAAAAAGAACTGGAGCTGCTAGTCAGCTTTATTCAAGTCCTAGAAGGCATTTCCAAAGAGCTAGGAGAAGTCAAAGGACAGTGTCAAACCCTATTCAATCAGACCAATAAGATTCTTATAAATGAGGCAGACAGAGATCATCCTGGCCTGAAGGAGCTGTCAGATGCCCATGATCTGGCTGTCGTTATGGACGCGAATGTCATAGCAGGCACAGTGGAAATCAGAACCGATAAACAAGTCCTAACCACAATTTTAGGTGATCCTAAGGCATTCCCCCCTTCGACTGCCGAAGAAACTCCAACTTCCTCAACCTAAGGTGACTATCATGATGTCTAAGTCCTTTCTGGTCAGGACTGATTTCCTTCAATTGAATGGCTATGAGGAAGCAGAAGCGCTTGCGAACCTTACGTCCTTGAAAAATGAATCATTGATGAACGGTACGCCAACCGCGTGGTATTTGGGAGTGGTTTCTATAAATAAACTAGAGTTTAGTAGGGGTCGCCTTATTGCATTTGAGCAGTGGATCTATCATATGACAGGAGATTCGCGCTATCAGGTAGTGGTGGCGGAAGCCTCCAGAAAGACCAAAATATGGATGATGTTCGCTATCTACATGCCGAAAGCACTAGAGCCCCTCCCCTAGTCATCTCGCCCTTTGTGTTCGAGCTTCTCGACCACCTTGTCCAATATCTTCGCCGTTATCTGTTGACTAAGAGTCAATCTCTCTAGGCTCTTCACAGCCTCAAACAGCAAAGGTTCCCCCCTCTGCATGAAGCTCCAAAGATCGTGAATCTTTTCTTCCTGCTTGGCAGCCTTGAATCGTTTATAGATTTCGTTCGAAATGTACATAGCCAGCAAAGGCATCCAGGTTAGTAGTTCGTTCATTGGTCTTGTCCCAATTTCCTCAAAGCACTCTTTCTCATTTCAGGACTCACCGCTCTGAAATCCACTTTGCCTTGCTTGTTGATGTTGTTTATGGCGCGAGCCTTTTCTTCAGGTGTCAATCCAGGGTTCATATTCACAGAGTGGGCCGCCACTCTTTGATCGTTGCCGTTGGTGACAATTCCGTCCCGATAGGATGGGAACAATACTTGTAGGATAGCCTGAGAGGCCCCTGGGGCGGCCGTTGCAGACAGAGGTATAGAAGGACTGATAGGCGCTCCAAATGCGGTTGTGCCTTGTTCCAAAGCGCTGCCAACTCTTCTAAGACCACTTGTACCATGTACCAGTGCAGGACGTCCTACTTCATATAATAGCCCTTTATAGCTACCTGTTCCACCCTGTGTTACCAAAGCAGAGGATTCCTCAGCTCCTAAGGCTGCCAAGGATGCAGGCTGTCTAGTGCCCAGTTGATTTTGTCTGCTCCATCCTGATTCTGCAATGTGCTGGAGATTTATACCGTTTTCGAGGTCTTTGTTTAAGTTTCTGAATTTAGCTACGGTTTCGGCTCCGCCAGTTTTTTCTAATCTATTTTCCAGCATTTCATTCAGACCACGTTTTAACTCTAAAAGACTGGCTTCGTTGTGAGCAGAAATAGTACTTTTTGTAGATAGCTTGCTTATAACAACTGAACGCTTTAGGGCTAGAATGTCTTTAGCGGATAGATGTAAACCTTTAGGTATATCAGATGCGAGTTCTCCAACGTCATCAATCAATCCACTTACATTGTCAACTTCTTTGAGAGCCGAGGTAATTTCGCTGTAAAGCCCCCTATCAGCATCGTTTCCTCTATTTAACGTTCTTACGCGATCTATATAACGTTCTAATAGATCTCTTTCTTTTAAATTTATAGCTTCTTTGACAGAATTTGTGGACACCAGACTATTCAATTGATTGGTATGAATCTTGTTGCCGGCTATTACATCGTCTTTCAGTCTTTCCATGTTTATTGGAGCAGGACGGTCGTATATGTCTTGGAAAGTTTCTTTTCTAAGCTGACCTGCTGTTTTTCCTACTTGCTGAGAAGGACTTTTTATAGCAAATTCTTCTGGCTTGATATAGCCTTCTTTTACGCCGTAGTCGATAGCCTTTTTAGACTTAGCTAAGTTTCCCTCTCGGGTAAGAAAATTAGGTGCTACGTTTCCATGTTGGCCAGTGCTTAGGCTTGTCAAGGCAAAGCCCTTACCTTCGTCGGTGAATTCCCCTGTCTTTGATAACAGACGTCCCCTACCAGCAGTTGCGAGTTTCTTAAGACCAGAACCCGCTACCGGTATAACAGCTCCAAAGACAGTGCCTAGAGCTGTTTCCCATATAGTGGGTAGGCGCTGTTCTGTAAGTCCGATGTCAGCAGTAGTGGCTATCAAGCCAGCAGCTCCGCTGCCTATAGCTGCACGCGTAGCGGTTCCGAGGGAAGCCAGCTTAGGCACCGCAGATAGTACTTTAGCTCCAACAGCGCCAGGTATAAGAGCAGACCCAAACATACCAGCAACCGCTCCAGAACCGGAGGCTACAGGATGTTCGGAAGATGCTTGTTCAAAGTATTTATCCAGCTCTAGTAGGTTTTGCCTATAGGTTTCGATCAATCCTTCTCTATCTCCAAACGCCACTTCTTTCAAAGCGGTTCCGAAAGCAACGGCGTGAGCCCCTCCTCCTAGGGTTATATTGTTTCCTAGATGAGACATAAAAGCACCTGTAGCAGATGTTTTTTCATCTGGACTGGCTTGAGCAGGCTTTGGTAGATCTCTTTTTCTTACAAGGGCCATAGTTGTTTACACACTCTATAACTTTATAGGTTCATATTGATTAGTTTTTGGATTGAGTAATTCTAAAGAGCCGTTTTCGTTATCTGCTCTGTATTCAGCTCCAGTTTTATCGTCAACGAATTCTTCAAAGCGAGGAAGTAGACCGACAGCTTCTGTTTTATGGGTCATTTCTATATCTAGAAATTCTCTAGCAGTGGATATTTGTTGCAGAGCTATATCTTTTCCTCTATAGGCGGCTAGAAATCCCGTTAAATCAGGAGCAAAAGAAGATGACAATTCTGCTTCAATATCTGTAAATGCCGCTCCTAAATTTTTAAGCTCTTTAACATCTAACATCATACCCCTATATAATTGTTGAGCTTCTACATATTCTTTAGAGCCAGGATTAAGAAAAGACCCTCCGGAGCTATTCACTAAATCCTCTAGCTTTTTTAGTTTGGCTTTGATTACATGTACAGCAGGAGAACCTCTTTGTAGGTCTTTTATAATTTGTGGGTCTTGAGCAGCCAATAACGCAGGATTTTCTACTACATAATCTTTAATGGGGGAAGAAGGATGAGCTTTAGCATAGTTCTTTACAAAATCATCAACTAATTTAGCTTTAGATTCTTCAGCCCCCAGTTGTAGACTTTTTGTTTTTAGTTGGGACTCGGTTAAGGATTCAAGTCTCTTTAGATCAGTTTCTCTAGCTTTTTCACGCCCTTCTAAGAATCCACCTGTGGAAGCCATAGCTCCAAGCAATCCTGCTTCCAACCCGTCAGATCCGCCCATGAGTAAACCGAGTACGAGAGGAAGAGCCGCTACCAAAGCAACACCGTTCTTTTCATCCTCTGAAAGTTCCCTACCAGCCTTTATCCGCTCGGCTAGAGAATCCTTTTCCAATTTCAGCCCTTGACTGATAGATTGAAGTTCGGCTATGCTTTGATTCATTGAAGTCAAAGCTCCTTCATTGATGGCAGACAAATCTGCGCCAATAGACCTAGCCACGGTTTGTTTCATGCTTTCGCGTAGTTCAGGTCGGAAGTTTAGGTCCGCAGCAGAGTTGGCGAGATTCTTAGGTAACGTTCTATCTTCTTGGGAAAGATCTGCATTTGGAGAAGGTTGAGCAGGAGAAACAGATTGTACCGGAGGTTGCGAAGGAGTAGTTGAAGGTTCTGATTGTAAAGGCGCTTCCCAAGGAGCTTTCTGTTTGGGGATTTCCCCTCCTTGAAGATTACGCAGGAACGATGACATGTTTAGCCTCTATTTGGACGTTTTGGCGTCCTATCTCCAAAGAAATTGGACATTCTACCTATAATCTTGCATATAGGTCTGCCTATATAAAATATAACCTTGCCTAGAAAAGGTGAACTAGACGCAATCCCAGACTGTCTGTTAAGCTCCGCTGCCCAAGCCAGAGCCAAGGGCAGGAAAATACGTTGAAGCAGCCTAGAGCCTCTAATGGCCTTTGCTAAGGGTTTTCCGAACAAGTGATAGCCAGCCGTTATATCGGCGTCTACGAATTTGGCATACAGCCATTGTTCCTGATTATAAACGTTAATCGGCATAAGGTTCATTTCCCTGAACGTTGTACAAACAACAGACATTCCACCTTCGGGAGCTTCAGGAGCAGGTTTGTTTATAGCTTGCTGTTCTAGATCCAGGCTCCTTTTTCCAAATTCTAAGGATATATCTTGTTGGAGTATAGATAAAGCGCGTGCTGCTGCACCTGTTTCAGTTGCAGAGGAGAGCCCTACAGTGGCAAGCTCGGTTTGCAAAGCCTTCTGTTTTTCTTCCATCGACTGTCGCAAATTGATAAGTTGAGATTCTCGGTTAAACTGAGCTGCCTGTAAACGTCCTTCTTGTCCAAGTTGAGCGGCTGCCAATTGCTGAGTGCCTCCGGCTTGTCCCAATGCACCGAGACGAGAAGCTGCTTCTGCTCCTAGTCCGGTCTGACCTAGTCTGAATTGAGCTTCTTGACCGGCCAATTGAGCTTGTAATTGAGCGCCCACTATGCGACCTGACTGCCTTCTGGCTAGATCTTCCACCATCAATCCTTGTTCCAGATCGCGTTGCAATCCCATTGACGCGCGTAGCGCCTCTGCTTCTCTAGCTTCCGCGGTTTCAGCTCGCTTACCTGTTCCAGACTGAAGACTACGAAGAGTACGGAGAGAAGTTAAGAAACCTCTTTGAATTCCGGATCTGCCTTGTTCTAGCAATGCTTGACGTTCTTCTGGCGATATACCTTGACCTAAGCCTGCGGCCGCTGCTTGAGCCTGCTGGAAGGATTGAGGCAATGCTCCGCCTGGTTGAGCATAGCCCCTTAAAAGAGCTAAGTCCTGATCTAGCTGAGGCAATGCGAATGGGGTTATAGCAAATTGTTCAGAGGGAATACGGCCGAGGGAACCTGGGCCAAATATCTCTTGACCATAGGCTCGGCCTTCCTGCCTCGCGCGTGACACTTCGCCGCGTACATCCGCAGACGTTTGCTGTATGAACTCTCGGCGTTCGGGCAATGAGGGTATGCCGAGATTTTCGCTACCTTGTGGGGTTGTCATTCGAAAAACCTAATGGTTGCTATGACCTTGTCAGGGCCATGATTTTTGATATAAACAAAATTGGAAGTCCATTCAGTATAGCCGCGTATCAGCGGAAAGGACTTTTCAGTTTGCAAGTCGACCACTATCCATTCCGACGGTATTCTTCCACCTTTGAGGCGATTTGGTATAGCCAATTCCGTACCGGCCGCTATTTCTACCGTAGCTTTAAAGCTTCGGAAATTGTCGTCAAAGCTGAGATTCGCAAGTGTGGACGTTACGTTTCTGGCGAACGTGGAGAACTCAGTGGAGATCCAGTTTATCAAGGCTCCTAGCTCGCGTATACCGGAGTAGACGGGGGTCATTCCCAATTTCATGTCTTTTTCTTCTTAGAGGGTTGAATCTTAGCGCCATATTCTCTAAGCCACATGGCCGCTATTTTCGGTTTCTTTGAAAAGAGATAATTACGTTGTTTTTTTGATTTGAAAGGCATAGGCTACTCTTTCACCGCCATTCCATAGGGAGTTGCAAACAATATATCCCATCGACTAATGAAAAACTTGGCTCCTGAAGTAGTTCCTCTGAATCGCAATCGTACCGAATGAGATTTCCGTCCGCGGATTTTATCCTTTAGCTCCACTTCGTTGTGAGCCCCAAACTCCTGTCCCCATGGAAAACCCCACTTTCTTTGAACGCCGGCAAGGGTTACGGAAGACGAAGATATTTGGTTTCCAGGAATGTAGTCCGCTTCGGTATCCACTTTGACGGTAAATGTCTTTTCAGTGTCGCTTTCCGATTCAGGAACCAAGTAAAGCTTGTACCACAGAGGTTTCTTGTATACAGAGGACGCTTGCAAGCTGTCCCACCCTGTGACATAGTCTGGATAGAAGGCTGTGGTATGATCCCAGTAGTCGTCTGGAAAGTCATCCGCAGACATTCTAAACATCTTATAGTTCAAATCTAAAGTCTTGGATCGCTCCTGGAACCAGAGTTCATTTTCGTAGAGCACTGCGCCGCTTGCAAAGTTAACGCTGTCCCATAACCACCAGCTGGATTTGGAGTAATCGTAAACGATGACCCTAGAGTGTCTGTCAGCGTATACGTGTACTTCATTTCTTTCCGACGGTACGAAAAACATTATTCTATGGTTTAGGGGATCGTTTACTCCAATTGTTCGGCTAAACTTCCAATTGGAAAACTGAGAGGTCTTGTCTAGCTTAAAAATAGGAGATATCTTACGGGATTCAGGTTGCGGTATTCCGAGTTGGTTGACATTGAGAAGAGCGGCCGTAGCCAGATTGTAGATCCCATCTTCGGCCAAGAAAAGAGTTCCATTGCCTAGAGGCACAATGGACTTGTGAGAGACGCAGCCTATATGATCTGAAATAGAAAAAATCTGGTAATTGTCTGTTGCCAGATCACCAGCGACACCTCTGATGGAATGAGGAGTGAATACACATAGAGCATCGCCGCTTAGGCCCATACCCGAAATAGCTTCTCCTCTTTGAGTGTATATTTCTTCGGCATTGTCGGTTGGAGGAAAAACCTCATTCGACCTATCTGTGTTAGTAAAATCGGCATAGTATATTTTGTTACCATGGCCCAGTACCAGTATCTGCTTGTAAACCTGAACAAAAGTGCAATCTGGAGGAGGTCCTGGGGTCTTAAGGGGCGTCACCAGTTCTGCTCCCAAATTGGCATCTGTGGTAGAATCGGTGTAAATCTGAGCTGAATCGAAAGGATTGTTAGGTATCTCGGCCACCAGCTGTTTCAAAGCTCCACCTGCCGGGGTCCGGTAAATCGCGATACGCAAGTTGTTCGAGATAACATCGCCATCGGTTACGTCAATGGTGTCTGTACTTTTTAGAACCACCGTTAGATTTGTGGCGGAGCTTACGATGTAGGTTTTGTACTTGTTTACAGATGCATTGCGATTGAATATATAGGCAGTGTCATTGGCTTTCAAAGTGTGAGGGCTTCCATATCCGTTATCTACGTTGAGGGTTACCAGACTGGAAGCAGGGGCAGCTGTTTGCGTCCCTACGGCAACTGCGGCGTTAGTATTATAACCAGTATTCTGATCGACATTATAAACTTGAATGTTTACATTTTGCCCTGAAGGGGACGCCGTTAAATCCGACGTTGTTTTGCTTTCGATTACATTGCCTTGATTATCTGTAAAAACAAAGGAAGTGGAATATTTATAGGTTCCTGTTAGATTTCCGCTATTAACGTAGCTAATCAATGTGGGGTTGACTGGATTGGGCAATCCTGCCTTATAAACAGTCTGTCCATCATATTTGTAGAGCTTCGCTCCAGTAGCGATATAAAGACAGTTGGAAGCATTGACTGCGTCTGCCGGTAGAAATGTATCATTGTCTCGTTTATTTAGATAAGCAAGAAAAGGATCAGTTGTGGACTCATTTACTTTTTCGCTGTAATAATATGTTAGAATTAGACTATTTGTGACAGTTATATACTTATTTCGGAATTTAGGTAGGAAAGCCGCCGGAAGTGTGGTAGATCCTGAATTAGTTACAGTAAATCCTGCAACGGCTTCAATGGCAGTTTTTAGATCGGCTAACGTCTTAACTGTAGTATCATCGTAGCCTACACCTTCATCGTAGTTTAGAACTTGAGTTTGAGCTTCCAGTATCTTAAAGAACATTTTATTGGCACTAACGTAGTGAGTGCAAACACACTGAGCAGATGCACCAGAATAGGCTATAGTGAAAGTACCTTTCTTAATCCTATATAAACTAGAGTCAAGGGTAAGAAGCTCTTCTGTTCTGGTTCCATCTGTATTTGGTTTTAGATATATGAAGGTACCATACCCTCCTACGGAAGGGACATTGAAATGTAGGCCCTTACGGCTTTCAATGCCCGTGCCTTTGCGAGGAACGCAATTGAGCGTAGCCAAAGCTTCTGAGGGATCTCGGTTAGGTTCGTCCATGCCATGAAGCAGGTTCAAACCTACGTTAGATCCAAAATACGATTTAATGTTATAAGACATGTCACTGCACCCATTCGTTATCCAAAGGAAGCTCCAGAGGATCTTCTTCCGGTACTTGATAGGCATTGATAATGTCTGACTCCAATGCAATCAATTCATCTCGCTGGAATTCTGATTCTTGAATATTGGAATCACGTCTAAGAACTTTGAAAGTTACATATGAAACAAGATAGCGTTCACATACGTCTTTCAAGTCTGAATGAGAGGTGGCAACCTTACCTCCAACAACGTAAGCGCCGACAAAGGTAGCGGCTGCCACTGTAGTAGAAAAACTTGCTGAAACCGTTATAACTCGCGTGGTTTTATTATAGTCGTCTATAGGGATTTGATCCAAGACAGAAACTCCATCTTTGTCAACTACGCAGATATAGTCGATGGATTGCAAGACTGCGTCAGACGCAGTTTTTAATTCTTTGTCTTTGTTTAGAAGAGTAGTAGGATCTGAGAGAGTTATAGTATCTAAAACGTTTCCTGTTTTAGCTGCGCTGGCAATCTTACCGCGTCGGATATCTACATCTCTAAGTTTTTTCTGGTAGGTTAAACGAAGACCGTCTGTAAGAGCAGCGGAAGGTACTGGGTTTATTAGAATATCATCGTCTCGACGAATATAGAAGTAGGGACCAGCAGAGGTATAAGAAGTGTCTCGTTCATGCAGTGCTTTGTGAGCAATACCTTCGTAGTCATTGGTTCCGCTACCAAATTTCCATTCAAGCAATTCAATTCTGGAACCTAGGAAGATGTCTGCTGGAAGGCCATAGACTTCAGTGCTTGCCACTAAGGATATTAGAGATTGAGCCAAGAACATTCTAGGGTGTTGGGCCGTTATACGGGCCTGCAAGCGTGTTTGAGCGTCATTGAAATAGTTGGCTAGCTCCTCATCGGTTATACCAGATGTGGTAGAAGCATTTTCGTTTTCGGTGGCCCTACGGACCTCTTTTATTAAAAGTTCTAACCGGCGCATCTATTAGCTATAAAATCCTCTTAAAGCATCCAAGGTATTTTTATGTATTTGTCCTTCAGCACCTATACTGGTTTGGAAAGAAGAACCTATTTCACGTTGAGATTGAGCAGTGCGTGTCATGGCACGATTGAGTTCTTCTTGTTGACGCTTGACTTCAGTTGCGAATTGTTCTTGCTCTGCTTTCTTCTTTGAACCAAATAATCCAGCAAGCAAAGTAGCACCTGCCATCAAAGCAGTACCTACGCCTGGAGTTCCTAAGAAACCTAAGAAAGAAGCTCCCATGCCTCCGGCTGCGCCTGCGGCACCTGCCCCACCAATACCCCCTAAACCAGCAGAGGAGGCCATGGAGGTACCTAAACCTAAAATATTAGAACTTTCATCGTGTGGCATTAGATCAATCCTTCTTTTTTCATGTTATTGTCCTACCCTACCCTGGTTGCAGATAAGCGACCATAACCTTTAGCAGTTCCTGATGCAAAAGTTTGCTGACATGTAAGGTAATAAGTTGTGTTTGCTGAAACACTTACTCTATAATCTGCAATACACGCTGTAGCATCGGTAACTCCTGAAACAGGTACCATTGTAGTTGTCCCGAAAGAATTATCTCCGTCAGAAAAACCTGTAGTGCTATCGGTAGCAGTTGCTATGCCTGCATTCCAGGCCGTCGTAGTCCCTCCAGAAATTGCCATAGTTGCAACAAACGTTAGATTCCAATTACCAGGAGTTAGTGTTAAACTGGTTATAGTTTTTTGCGTAGCTGTAGTTAACGCAACCCCTGAAGCAGAATTTATAAAAGATCTAAGTTCTTCTCCAATAAAACCAGCAGGAGGAGCTGTATTAGTTTGAGTAGCTCTATATTGACCTAGATTATTTCCTACTTTTATATAATTAGTAGCTGCACCTGCTAACACCGTATCTATATCAACAGTAGAATCTTCTGATGCAGCAGTAGGATCATTTATAGTGCATCTAATAGCACCATATAATTGTTTAGCGGCTCCACTATCTCTTCCGTTAAAATTTAATTCTGCTAAAATATCAGAAGCAGCAGGAGAAGCACTGTCTCTATACCAGTCCACAATCATAGATGTCGCACCAGCATCTGTCGATGTAATTATCTCGGGGGTTAGGCCCGAGCCAGAAAGAGTTAGTGCTGTTAAGGTAGGGCTATCGCCCGTACCTAACCCTAGAGTTGTTGCTTGAGCGGCAGCAGAAGCGTCATCAACTAACGCACGCCCTGCTGCAGTAAAAGTTGCTAGTGCCGCAGTACCTGCCCCTGTAAAATAAGGCAAGCTATCAGCAGCAGAGGTAAGACCTGCCAAAGCCGCTATCTCTGCATCTCCAAAAGTGCCACTGAACGTTCCGGTAGTTACTGTGCCAAGACGTGTTATATTATCCTGCACAGCAGTAGGGAGGGTGGAACTGATGGAGGGTACACCTGTGCCAGACGTTATAAGAACGCCGTTGTTTGCAGTGGCCAAAGCAGCAATAGTATCCGCTGCGGAAGCGTATAAAATAGTACTGATTGCTATCGTAGAGAGTCCAGTACCTCCATCTGTTACGATGAGAGGACTGGTAGCACTTGCAAGTATCCGTGGCATGTTAAAACCTTATCATGTTATAGTTAGGCCCCGAGGGCCACTCGATCACTATTAAGTGATCGTTAGGCAGCTTTGCTGCCGCACGATTACTTTATGTAATCGTTATAGCGCCAGTGGCAGTGACCATTAGCCAGTCTGTGTTGGCTGTCGTACATCTTAGGGCTACACAATTATATCTGTTTGTAGAGTCTAGTCTTCCACCTACGCCTGTAGTTGTATCGGCAGTTGAGGTATGAATCAATTGACCTGCGTTTTGAGCAACTCTCCATCCACCAGCACCTTTGCCTTCCACAGATACCATAT
>ERZ1292623.494-Hain-H51-01um-R1-494-length-42854-cov-26_pt2 | contig 42511 bp, 55 predicted proteins | sample MGYA00564398_ERZ1292623 | MGnify/ENA primary metagenome ERZ1292623 (study PRJEB36523, sample SAMEA6512633) | groundwater metagenome | collected 2019-01-07 | study: AquaDiva: Metagenomics assemblies of 32 groundwater samples
AAGGAAACAAAACAATGGACTACAGCGGCTACGGCAACGGCGACGGCTTCGGCAATGGTTACGGCTACGGCCGCGGCTACGGCGATGGCCGCGGCTACGGCTCCGGCTACGGCTACGGCTACGGCTACGGCTACGGCTACAGCTACGGCTACGGCTCCGGCAATGGCTCCGGCGACGGCGATGGCTGCGGCAACGACTAACGCTTAGTGTTAAGCGTTAGCTTATATTTTATTCTCTAACGTAAAGGAAACAAAACAATGGACTACAGCGGCTACGGCAACGGCGACGGCTTCGGCAAAGGTTACGGCTACGGCTCCGGCTACGGCGATGGCTGCAGCTACGGCTCCGGCTACGGCTACGGCTACGGCTACGACAACGGCTACGGCTACGGCGATGGCTACGGCTCCGGCTCCGGCAACGGCTCCGGCAATGTCTCCGGCAATGTCTCCGGCTTCGGCAACGACTAACGCTTAGTGTTAAGCGTTAGCTTATATTTTTAACATAGAAAGGTGAAACAATGAAACATCTTGAACACTTCTCTTACGGTGAAGAAACCTATACCGAACAACAAATACACACAAGAGAAATCACTAAGTACTTGCAAACACAACACACTAAACTCAGCCCATCGCACAATAATATTATTATTATGCGAAAAGGGTTTTGTTCAATCCATAGCAAACATAAAACTAGAAAAGGTGGGCTAACATAGTCTGTGTTATCATAGATAACACAGTCTGTGTTGCCACAGGCAACACAGCACGATACGCCATACTTTTTTCCTTGACTTTTCAGAGGCCCGCGGAAGCGTTTTCACTGAATACTGAAAATTCGACCCCTATATTCTATACTATACTTTTCTCTCTCTCTCTCTCTCTCTCTCTATAGATTTAAGGTAGTAGTATGTTTTTCACCCTTTACGCTCATAACTCATTACAACATAATGAGTTATAGCAACTGTCATTTTACCCGATAGCCCTACATGCAGTATATTGGGTATTTAAGGGTCCGTTGCCCTTAAATAATGTAATACTTCGCGCCAATCCAAGAACAGGGAGAACAACAATGATCACCCTACACAAAGAACATTTCATCCCATTATCCCTTAAGCTAGGGCTTCTTATTAGACGCTATCCTAATAAAGAATTATACTTCTACACCTACCCAGATGGTACCCCATCATTTTCCCCCTATGCCCCTGAAGAAAATCCCTTTAGTATCTCCCATACACAGGCAATTCTCTTTAGATCGTGTTTACAGAAAAATAATTTATTCTGTGTTAGAATAGACACAGAAACCAAGACCATCGACTTATGTGAAACAGATGGTGAAGCAAAACTCACAATTAAAGGAGAATGAAAAGGAGAATGAAAAGGAGAATGAAAAGGAGAATAAAAAGGAGAATAAAAATGTATCAAAATCAGAAAAATTTACCAAAATTTCATCAGTGTGTAGTCAAGTGTGTAGTCAAGTGTGTAGTCAATGGACCAGGAGATGATGATTATGACTCCTGAATATTTTAAAGTTCGCCGACATATATGGCATAAGTTTCAGCATTACCGTAATCTGCGTGACCTAATGCGGTTCATTGAATCCCATCACTACCCGCCAGACCTACTCCAGCAGGTATTAAACGACGTTCTTCCCCTGATAGAACAAGAAAAATTCTTAGAAGCTAAGGATACTTTATCAGGGATAAATAAACAACGTATCCTAAGGAGATATCAAAAATGAAAGATACGCCAGACATTTAACTTGACTATATCATATGTATGTTGTATAATATAGTATAGATAACTCTATATTATCCCCAACGGGATAAAATAGTATTATCTATAAAAATATTCTTTCGCGTAACGTGCACTATAATAAGGAGAATTGATGAAACAATAATAATATAAATGCTGCATCCATTATTGGAAGCAAGGTTTATTTGCTTAAAATCTGTTTTTAACTGTTTTATTATAAGGAAACAAAAATGCCTACCGTATCAAACGAACAGATTGTTTGGGTACCCCTAGAAAATTTAGTGGTTCTTACACTAAATAAAATTCGTGAATTCCACCCTGATTCTGAGAAATATCAGAATCTAAAGCGAAGTATTGCCAGTAAGGGTTTCAATCCTGCAATGGCAATCTTCTGCCGCCCCTTGGTCGATCCTGTAACAAAGAAGGAAATCCCTAATAAGCTTGAAGTCTGTAATGGACAGCACCGTACTGAAGCTTGCAAGGAACTAGGAATTTCACCGGTCCCCTGTATTGTACGCCATATTACTGATGAAGAGATGGAAGCATGGCAATTCTCTCTCAATGAGAGTGTGCCTACAACTGTTGGAGAAAAGGCGGCGTTCTTCCGTGCGTTTTCTCTGCGTCACCCTGAGCTTACGCAACAGGAGATCGCTAACAAGTTTGATATTACTCCAACGGCTTTGTCACAATTGCTTCGCTTCCATAAGCTAACGCCAGAAGCTACCGCTCTGGTTGATTCTGGCAAGCTCAAGACTACTGCTGCACTTACCCTATGCACTCTTCCAGCTACATATATCAATGAATATCTGGAAGAGGCGATGACAATGCCAACCAACGAGTTTATCGAATATATTAAAGATAATCGTATGGCGATTAATAGGGCTATTGCATCGGGCGAAGAGTTGCAGAAGGAAGAGCTTAAGCCTAAGTTGATCTCACGCGATGATGCTGTCGCTAGGCTTAAGGCAGAGAAGTTCCGGCTGGAAGCTACCGATCCTGATTCTGAAGATTATATTAAAGTTTCAGGACGTATTAGTGCAATGGAAGAGTTCTTAACTATTGATCCCGCTAGCGTTGCCGCGGCTGAGGCAATTAAGAATTCTTCTAAGACACAGAAGGATTTGGAACGTGCAACTAAGCGTGCACAGGAAGCAACCAAGGTATTGGAAGAGCTTCGTAAGAAGCAAGAAGCCTTTCAAGTGCTTACTGCCGCACCCGATTCGTCAATGTCCATTGCATAAAGGAATAAAATAATGAATGAATCGCAACGTTTTGCTCTTAATGAAGCTAGAATATCTGTTCAGGAACTTAATGAGAAAAAGGTTGCGTTCTTTCATAATTATTCTCTTAAACATCCTGAACTCACGCAACAGGATATCGCGTATAATTTTAATATTAGTTCAACACAGCTAAAGGAAATGCTAAATGAGTGATACCAATATTGTTCCTGTGGCCGCTGGGGGTAGTATGTCTATCATACCCCAGGATGATGAACGTAAGTTCTTTTCCTCTATTTCAGATGTTCCCTTTTTGCCCTCACTTAAACTAATTCAGGGGACTAACCCTGAAATTGAAAAAGGGGCACAACAGGGTACGTTCTTTGTTACCTTGTTAGACCGTAAATTAACTAATAAAGTAATCATCACAGTGTGTGCTAGGCGAGCACATGCCCTCTTGTTAGAAAATAACAAGAAAGTTAAAGAGTCTTTCAATTATGCATCTCCGATATTTAAGGAGATTATTGCGACACAGAGTACCAAAGATCAGAGTGTGCGATCTAGCTACTCAATCGGAGATTTTCTTCTGTATCTTCCTGAGGAAGATATTTTCTGCACGTTTTTCCCAGGACAAAAGACACTTCGCCCCGTGGCGTTTGATATTATAGATTATGGAACGCCACCTGAAGGGCGAGCAATTGACTCTAGGAAAAATTGGCCCCACACTAATGTATTCACTCTCAACTCAGAGTGGAAAAAGTATGGGACATCTTTCCGAAGTTTCATCCCTGTAGTGACACCGGTGGCGTGTCATTCTAGCTTTTGGCCAACCCCTGAAGCCTTAGCACAACCTAAGGCTATTTTTTACAAGCCGGTAATTGACGAAATGGGGGTTGAAGAGGCCCCTGTTGACGCCAGCGTAGGCAGGTAGTTAAACTATGAATATTTCATTAATTTTATCTTTTATGTGTGTTGTATGCGGAAACCAAGAGTCTATTTATCTTGAAGATCGTGCTTCAATTAATAAAGCATTGATCAATGGATGGCCAGTTTGTTGTAGTAAACCAATGAAGGATATGGCTATGTCTTTAATTCACGATCAATAGTCGATAAATAAATTGATCGACTAATCGTCACCCTATCGTGCGATAGGGTAGGTGCCTCTCGCATATTGGTTTCTTCAGCGAGCGTAACGCGAGGCGGGGTATTAAAGTCCCAAGAAGAATCTTATTAAAGGATAGTACAATGCTGAACTAAATGACTTACGCTAACATTTGATATATAATGTACATAATAAAAGTTGTACACGCTATACGAAGCTGGTATAGTGGAGAATGCGAGAAGCTAGGCCTAGACGGCTTCCTTAAAGTAATCGCGGGGTAAAAATCCCAAGGCTAGGCTGCCATTATTATACTATCATAAGGGCTTGTGCGAATGTTGATATGTGCGGACGCAAGGATGTTACCTATCAAGTCTGATACATTTAAATTAGTGTATGCTGATCCACCTCACTCAATATATTATGACTATGGTAATGTATGCACACAGCAAAATGTAATAGATTGGTTACTGGAAGTAAATAGAGTGGCAAAACACAATAGTTGGATAGTAATAAATATTGGACGTTATCCAATTAGACATTTTTATGAATGTATAATCAAACATCTTGGGTTTACCTATGACCATGAAATTATATGGCATTTTGATTTTGGAACCTATACACGTTCTCGTTTTGTTCCTTCGCATGTATTATTTGCCGTACTCAAAAAGGGTGCCCCTAAGTTTCATTGGGAACAATCAGCAATTAAATCCCAAAGGCAATTAAAAGGTGACCATAGAGCCGACCCTAGGGGGCGAGTTCCTGGAACGGTATTTTCTATACCTCGTGTCCCTGGGAATAGTAAACAACGTGAATACCTTAAGGGAGACCATCGTTCATCACAACCTGAACCCCTGATGAAAGCTATTATAAACGCATTCACTAGACCAGGAGAAGCAGTATTAGATTTATTTCTCGGTAGCGGAAGCATGGCCTATTGCTGTAGTTTAATGAATCGTAGTTGGTGCGGCATAGACAATCGGGTAGAATGTGTTTTAGAAACTAGAGAAAGGATTGAAAACGAATGGAAGAGAAAGTTTTTGAAATGACGGAGAGTGAATATCTTGATATGAGTGAAGATTATGGTGGTATTTGTTTAGCGTGCGGGGCTTACGCTGATGGATGCGAACCCGATATGCGTAATCATACTTGTGAATCATGCAATAAAGATGAAGTACATGGTTTACAAGAGGCTCTATTAATGGGAAGAATTGAATTTATTGAAGACGATGATGAAGACGATGATGAAGAAGATGATGATGACGAAGAATAAACCTCCGTGGCGGAATGGCAGACGCTACAGACTTAAAATCTGTTGAACTAAATGTTCGTGCTGGTTCGAGTCCAGCCGGGGGTATAGATAAGGATATAATATGAAAACAATAGTTAATTTAGAGTGTGCAATAGACGTTGGTAAGAATCTTAATAATATATTTTCTTCCCATAATTATCCAGTACAAGCTATGGATACACTAATAAAAATAGAAGCTACGACTTCACGTTTCTATGTTTGTATTCCTGCTTTATTAGAAGCCAAGAAATTTCCTAATCTAGTAGACTATCTAAGAATAGGGTTTGAAAAGGTAATGAAAGAATATTGTGATGAATGTAATAAAAGAATAAAGGAATTAAAGAAATGACAAAAGAAGAATTAATAACACAAAAGGTAGAAGATGTAGCAAATAATTTTCAATTATTACAAAAACATAGCTCACAATTGACTACTCTTTATAAGATTCTTACTTCCCAGAAGGTATATACAATGAATCAAAGTATTGTAATCGTAGCTTTAGAGTTTGCATGCGATAGTTTACTTCTGCATGATCTAATGGATGAGGATGTTGAAGATGAAGACTACTCTAAAAATTAGATCGGGAAAGTACATAAAGAAAATACCAGTAACCATTGAAACTAATGGTCATTATCTACATTTCTTTTGTGGGTATGATGCTGATCTGATTGATGAATTCAGAGCAATGGATGGGGCACGTTGGACCCCCGCTAAGGAAACCCAGGACTCTATTGGATACTGGAAAGTAATCAATAATGAACGCAATCAATATGCAATACAGTGTCTAGAACATAATAAACAAATGTATATTGATTCTATTGATAAAGAGATGACGGGTTATGATGTCACCAATAGGCCCCTTTTTAAACATCAGTACTCTGGTGTAGACTTTATTTTATCCCATAAACGCTGTATGTTGGCTTTTGAGATGGGACTTGGTAAAACCTTAACTACAATCCAGGCTGTCGAAGCTATAATTAAAACTAATTATTCATTACTTAAGTGGTGGTTAGTAGCCCCGTATGGTGCACAACAAGAGTGGAAGCGTCAGTTAAAGAAGTGGGATGCAAAGTTTGATTTCATGGTAGTTAGCACTTATGAATCCTTAGAAAAGTATCTTAGAGATTTACCTGAAGAGTTAGCTCCTGATGGTATAATCTTTGATGAATCTGTTAAGATTAAGAATAAAGATGCACAACGTAGTCAAATAGCCTATCAAGTATGCGAAAGAGTTAGAAAAAATAATGGATATATTATTCTTTTATCTGGTGCCCCAGCCCCTAAGAATCCTATAGACTGGTGGCATCAGATAGAATGTTTGCAACCAGGGTTTATCCGCGAGGGTAGTCCAATTAAGTTTATGCTTAGGTATGCAAACGTTGTTGAAGTAGATCACGGATTTGGTCCGCATAAACAAATTGAATCTTGGAAGGAAGATGAATTAGTTAAATTAGGACAACGACTGGCTCCGATAGTTTTAGTTAAGCATAGAAAAGAATGTTTAGATTTACCAGAAAAAATCTTTGAAGTTATTGATTGTAGTCAGTATGATACAGTAGCTTGGCAGCAACAGTATCGACTAGCGTTAGCAATTGTAGAGGGAGCACCTTCCGCTGTAATGGCATTGGAACAATTAAGGGAGTTGAGTGATGGGTTCAGTTATCGAAGAGAATCTCCAAAAACTAATGCAGAGCCAGGAGAGGATTATTCAGACACAGCAGGGATTGATTCAAGTGTTGAAGGAGAAAGTCCAGAAATTAAGCGAGTTGGTGGTTATGTACGAACAGAATTTTGTCCCAAAATTCGAGCGATCAAAGAACTCTTAGATTTTTATAGTTTAGAAAATGGTGGGTGTGGTAGATTAGTTATCTATGCGGCATTCCACGCTAGTATAGATATGCTCTGTGATTTTTGTAGAGAACAGGGTTGGCAAGTTGCCGGGATTGATGGTAGGGGTTGGAAATTACACAATGTAGAGGCTCACGCCATTAAACCAGAACAAATATTGGAAGGATTCGAGAGTGCTAATCCACAAAATAATTTTGTTATCGTTGCTAACCCTGGCTGTGTGCATGGGCTTACTCTATCCAGGACACTGGCACTGGTATATTATTCTAATAGTTTTAGCGTTGACCATCGTATACAATCCCAAGATAGACGAGATCGTCCAGGAATGGACAAAACCAAAGGAACGCGAATAATAGATTTAAGTAACTTACCTACTGATTTATATATTGCTGAACGATTAAAGAAAGGTATTAGTATCCAAAGTATTACACTCGAAGAGATTAAGAGGTGTTTAATATGAAGAATCAATGTTGCACAATTGATAATTCAAAAGTAACATGTCATTTAAAAAATTATAGTATGGATATAGTTAGACGAAGGCGAAGATGTTTAACTTGCAATAGGGCTTTCCATACTGTAGAAGTAGATATGCCTACTTCAATAACTGGACCAAAATCTTTTTTATATATTAGTCCATTCCTTAAGGCTATTCGTAAAGCCATTGATGAGTATGTACTATGATATTCCTAGATACAGAAACTTGTGGGCTTACTGGTCCTATTGTACTTATACAATATGCAGAAGATCAAGACTTCGTAACTCTACATAATGTATTTGAACATCCAGTGCAAGATACTATTAAATTAATTTTACGGTTTTCGCATGAGATCATTTGTGGTTTTAATTTAACATTCGACTGGTTCCATATCAATAAATTATATAATCTCTTAGTTCATGTAGAAAATAAATCCAAACCTCCAGATATATCTGAACTAAGAGATTTGCACTTATTCCTTAAACAGAATTCAGAATGTATTGTGTGCGTTAAACCAGCTGGTGCATTAGACTTAATGTTATTATTACGACGTGGACCGTGGCAAACTTTGATGGGGCGAGATGATATATATATTAAGAAAATACCTAGTGAGCTTGCTCCTGTTCTTGCTAGATTATTGAAAGAAAAATTACCCTTACCCGGTATCTACTTTGCTAGACGTGCTGAAGGTTATCAATGGGAAACTATTGTAGATAAATATGACCCTAACTTTAGTAATATAGTTCTTCGTTGGGGAACATATGGTGGATTGAAGCCAATCTGTAGTGAAATCTTTAAAACAAATATTATTGATTATCCTATCCCCAAAGATATGTATCCTGAAGAAGAAAATTATGATCCTTATGGGATCAAATGGTTTAATAAAATAAATGAACATATTAAACTCTGGCGTTGGAGCAAGAACGCAAGAAGTTATGCTGAACAAGATGTTATATTGTTACAAAAATTATACAATCATCTTGCCGAACCAGAGTGCAATGATGTAGATTCTTTATTGGCGTGTGCTGTTGGTGCAGCTAGGGCTAAGGGTTTCAATATTGATCTCGAAAGCCTTATCCAACAACTAAAAGAAACAGAAACTATAATTGATAAAGCTCCTATTAACGCTAATTCTCATTCTGATGTATTAAAATACCTAAGGAAAGCTGCTCACCCTATTGAAGAAAATTTAATCCCAAACACTACAGCCATTACTTTAGATATTTTAATAAAACTTAATACTCCTTTAAGTATTGTTGCACAAGAAGTTAAGACTCTGCGACAAACAATAAAGAAACGGGATATACTTTTAAAGTTAGCAAAGGCTGGTAGATTTTATCCAGAATTTAAAATTATTGGTACCCGATCTGGGCGTATGTCTGGTGGCGGCGAAGATAAATCTAAAGGTGGATCAATTAATCCACAAGGTATCCAACGTGATCCAGCCATGCGTAAGTTATTCTTATTGGCTGATCCGTCGTGTGAAATGTTAAGTGGTGGGGACTTTGAATCCTTTGAAGTTTGTCTAGCGGATGCTGCATATAACGATCCACAGTTAAGGAAAGACTTACAATCAGGGAAAAAATTCCATGGACTCTTTGGTCAATCGTTGTTTAATGAAAGTTATGAGCAGGTTATTGCAAACAGAGATCAGTATCACAAAGCAAAGACCTCAGCTTTCGGTTTCCTTTATGGGGCGATGCCGCCGAAAATTGCTCAAGCTGCTGGCATATCTTTGGAACAAGCTGAACTATCCTATGAAGAATTAATTGTACGTTATCCTAAGATTGGTGAAGAACGTAAAAAAGTTTTTGATCTATTCTGTTCTGTCCGCCAACCTGGTGGTATCGGTTCTATGGTTGAGTGGCATGAACCAGCGGAATATATAGAATCCTTGTTGGGTTTCAGACGATACTTTACATTAGAGAATTTAATTGTTAAAACATTGTTTGAGATTGCACAGAATCCACCTGATAACTTCAATATCAGTGGTATGGTATATCGTAGACGCAAGGAACAAACTAAAAAGGGTGCTGCATTATCTGCAATCTACTCTGCTGTGTTTCAGTTACAAGCTGCTAATATGCGTGCAGCTGCTAATCATAAAATCCAAGCTACTGGTGCAGAGATTACTAAGAGGGTACAAGGAGAAATATGGAAGAAACAGCCTGTAGGGATTCATCCTTGGTATGTACGATTGATTAATGTACATGATGAAATCATGGCAGTACACGATAAAGAATTAACACGAGATATTGTATGGGCTGTACAACACCAAGTGGAACTTTATCGTCCTATTGTGCCTTTAATTCGTATGGATTGGAAAACGGATTTAACTAGCTGGGGTGATAAATAAAAAAGGTGATAAATGAACTACATGCAGAATCAGGTTAAACGCTTTATGCTAAAGCAAGAACAAGAGATTCCTCAAACACTCACTTGGCCAGATATTAAGACATTGCAACTAAGGTGTGATTTAGTTACAGAAGAAGTTAATGAACTGATTGAAGCATGTACGGACCAAGATATGGTGGGTGTTATTGATGCTCTTTGTGATATCCTTTATGTAGTTTTTGGTTTTGCTATTACATTGGGTATAGATATTGAAACATTCTTTAATGAAGTGCATTTAAGTAACATGAGTAAGGATGGTGGAAAAGATTATTTCGGTAAAGTTATGAAAGGTAATGCTTATTTTCCTCCAGGTATAAAAAGGATTTTAGATGACATTACAAGAGATGGTGGAAAAATTACTTGATCTTGGCACTGAATATAATAGAGAATTAGAATTAATACAGTTAAAGGGAAACTATGAAGAACGGAAAAATGACATCATCGTGATGTATAACAACTACTTTCTTTACGGAGTTGAATAATGCCCTTGCAATCTAAAGAACAACGACAAGATGAGATGATACAAATTTATAGTCAGTATGAAAATATTTTTAAATACTGCAAAATAGAAAGGATTAAATTCCTAGAGTGGGTTGAAGGTTTTTCTAGTGCATTTGACATGCATCGAGCATATAAGTTTTGGATTTACAAAGTATTAAAAGAATTACAAACTATTAATACTTTATGGGCTATTAACACTCCTGGACAGTGGTATAGATTAATTGAATTGATGCCCCGGCACGTAGATTTGCAAAAATTAACTGATATCACTTTCACTCTTAAAGAGTTATGGCAGAATAAGCCTAAACCTAGACGCAGATATTAAATAGAACTACTTATGCACTACAAAATACCCCGACGGACTGTGCGTACTGGACCAGAAGCTAAGGGAGCTTTACGAATACGGAGGTACCTAGAGGCTAGGGGTTGGCTTGTTATAAAATTACACGGTGGTAAATATCAATCTGGACTCCCAGATTTTTTTATCATACATATAGTACACGGATTGAAATGGATGGAAACTAAGGCTAAGGGAGAAAAGTTACGACGATCACAATTAGGTATGTTTGGATTATTAGATAAGTTTGGGCAAGAGGTTTTTGTCTTAACCGATGAACAGGATTATCCTAAATTATTTAATAAACCTAATTGGAGAGAGTTTGCTTTGTAGGACATTTTTATATGAACATTAAGATAGGACAAATATGGAAATTAAAGCCGCAATATTTTAAAGAATATCGAACGTGTTTAGGGTATATAGAACAATTTACTTTTATAGAGAATAAAGTAAAAATTGGTATATGCCCCTTAAATGCTAAATACTATACAACTTGTACAATACTAGAACTCCAAGAGTGGTATGAATTAATAGAAGAGCAAGAACCCATGAGTCCTTGTGGATGTTTCATTAGAATTCATGGTAAAGAATTTCTTTTAGATATAAGAGAACATGCACGAAGGGGTAATTGGACAGTTGAATTAAAGGAGAAAAACTATGCCCATGCAGCAGAGTTTACCGATCTTCAAACAGCTACCTTACATTTCGCCAAGCACCTTCCAGAAGTGGAAGAATTGTCAACATAGTGTTTATCTTTCTAAGTTAGCGGGGTTACCCTGGATAGCAGAAACATCATCTTTAGCTGCCCAAATTGGAGTAGCCTTTGACCTTTTCGTAAAAGATTATTTAATGAAAAAACGTAAAGAGCATTGCCCCCATATACTTTTGGATATTACAATCAAAAACCTAATGCCAGAAGCAGTTAAATTGGGTAGAGAACTAGCTGTTAAATATACTCAATCTCGTCTTTGTCATTCACTTTTAGAAGCTACGGCTTTACGCTTAGAGCAGGAACTTTATGCCAATATTTCTGGTATACCTATTCTAGGTCGTATTGACGCTATTGTTAATGACATACCTTTAGATTGGAAAACCAGGGGGTTTGCGTCCAAGAATCCACAGTACCCCACTAAGGGGTATTCGCAAAAACTTATATGGGAAGAACGTGATGGACGGGCTTATTGGAGAGATCAGATTTGTCCTGTTGAAACCCCGATTGAAAAAGTAAATGAGGGGTGGGCAGCACAATTTTTATTCTATAATTGGTTGTTAGATAATGAACCTAGAATATATGTTGTACATGAAGTTGTAAATACTAATGATGGTGTTGTATTGATTGAACATACTAATACAATATCAGAAGAGTTTGAAGCTAAGGTTATGAAAGAAATGCGTGCGATGTGGGAGGCAATAACAGAAAAGATGTATTATGCAGAAGTGGAGCGACCAATTCCAACTAAGATGATGTGTGAAAAGTATGCTTCATTATGCGAACAGGCTGTGTATTGTAAATATTATTTAGAAACGTTAGGGCATACTGAACGAAGGGAGATGCTGGTATGAGGACTAGTTTAAGAATAGAAGCATGGCTGAAGTACTTAGGTATTATGTTAGTAGAGACAGCACGAATTCTTCATTGGATACAACCATGTTGGTTAGTATTATTGATTGGTTGTCAGTCAGTAGGTTATCCTTTAGGAACTTGGCGTAGTGCCCATGCGAAAGCAAGAGAGGAACGGATTAGTAACGAATACCAAGAACGAGAACGAGAACAGGAAAAAGAATATGATAGATATATTAGATCACGTTAGGGGTTTAATTAATGGTACTAAACGAGAAGAGTATGGGGAGATACATGCGTCTTTTGGCCGTATTGCGGAACTATGGGGCATTATTTTAAACCGATCAATTACAAGTACAGAGATTGCTCTTTGCATGATTGCTTTTAAATTGGCTAGAGAAGTAGAAAAACATAAGCAAGATAATATTATAGATATTTTAGGTTATGCTTATTGTTTAGCATTGTTAAATAATGAGGGGAATGTTGATGCTTAGTTTAATATTATTGATATTACCAATGCAACAAGTTTTTAATGATGGCAATGTTAATTATTGCCCACCTTGTAATTGTATCTGTACACTAACCACACGAGGATGCCCACCCTGTGATCCTTGCCCAGCTTGTCCGGGATTAGTATTTAATTATTTACTTAACCAAGAGATGCTAGCGTTAGCTACGATGCACTGTATGTCTGGTCCTAATGTTACAGCAAGTACTAAATGCAAAGTGTTAGATGTTAATGGTGATGGATATGTAGATTTAAAAGATGTATCTCAACAGATAAGGTAGAAATATGCTCAAAACTCAGGCAATTAAAAACTTTTTACTCTCCCAGCCCTATCCTTTAGGGAAACTTTACAATGAAAATATGGAAGTGCAGGTTAATGTCTCTACGGATGAAGGGGAACCAGTTAAGGGCGACACCAGTGAGGGGTTTAGGTGGCAGGGGTTCACTGATGGCATTCAAACATGGAAACACTTTCGTATTCCCTGGAGAGCAAATACTGAACCGACATATGAAGATTCAAGCATTAACTTTGATTTATCTAAACACGCCAATGCAATCGGAATGACAGGATGGGATTATAAAAATAAAAAATCTAGATGGGTAGGCTTTGATTTTGATTCTCTGATAGGGCATAAGCAAGGATTACATCAGGATGAACTTACAGAAATTAAACGAAGGCTTTCAGATTGTAATTTCGTTACTATATTTAATTCTACTAGTGGAACTGGTTTACATATTTATGTTTTTATTGATTCCGATATTACAGTTAATACACACACAGAACACGCAGCAGTTGCTAGATCAGTTCTTGCTAAGATATCCGCTTTAACAGGTTTACAATTAGAATCTAAAGTTGACACTCTTGGCGGCAACATGTGGGTTTGGCACAAAAAAGCCAAAGGGGATAGCTATAAACTATTAAAACAAGGAGATATATTATCTGAGATACCAATAAACTGGAAAGAATATTTGAATGTTGTAACGCATAAAAAGAAAGATGTAACTAATATTGATGACATTGTAGCATCACAGTTGCGTTTAGAGTTAGATGAAGATCATATTAAACTACTACGATGGTTTGAATCATCTAATGCTTTATGGTGGTTTGATGATTCTAAACAGATGTTAGTATGTCATACATATGATCTTAAACGAGCACACAGGGATTTAAACTTTAAAGGTGTATTCGACACCTTAGCTGTAGGAAAGGATCAAGGACATGACCAGAATTGCTTCTGTTTCCCTGTACCATCGGGGCAATGGATTGTGCGTAGACATAATCGAGGGACAAAGGAGTTTTATGCCTGGTTTACAGATACCGGAGGGTGGACAACTACGTATTTTAATGGATGCCCATCTTTTAAAACAGCTGCAAGAACAACTGGCGGAACAGAAGGGGAGCACGGTTATTACTTTAAGACCGTCGCCCATGCGGTTGCGGGAATTAAACTCTGTGAAATCAACATCTCCATCCCAGAGGAATACCAACAGCGTAAGGCGTCGATCACCGAAACTAAAGACGGAAGATTAAAATTATCTTTTGAAGCCTACGATCATGATGATCCTCCTGAAGGTTTTGTTAAATCTAAGAAAAATACTTGGGATATGTATTTTTTTATTCCACAAGTTAAGGATGAAAATCCTTTACCAGATAATCTAATTAGGCATGTCGTTGCTGAAGCTAGTGAATACGGTTGGTTCATTAACACTAGCATCGGTAATGCAGAAGCTAATTGGGTTATGGAAAATAAAGGTAATGTAGTTTCAGTATTAATTTCACGGGGATATAAACGACAAATAATTGAAGCTACGCTGGGAGCCGCCGTATCTGCACACTGGAAACTGGTGAATAAACCTTTCCAACCAGTATATCCTGGTAATCGTGAATGGAATAAAGATGGTGCACAGTTTAGGTATAAAGCTGAAAAAGGTAAACATCCAACATGGGATATGGTTTTTAGACATTGTGGAGAATGTTTAAATGACACACTGTGTGAGTCAAGATGGGGACGCATCCAAGGCATTATTACCGGAATGGTATACTTGCAGGGATGGTGTGCTGCATGTTTTCAGGCACCCACAGAGCCACTTCCTTACCTGTTTTTCACTGGACCCCAAGGTTGTGGTAAGTCTATCTTCCATGAAGCCTTGTCTATTCTGTTTACTAAAGGATATACTAGAGCCGATCAAGCTCTTACTAATCCAGGCGGCTTCAATGGAGAACTCGCAGGAGCAATTGTCTGTGTTGTGGAAGAAACTAATTTATCTAAAAGAGGTTACGCAGCAGATAGAATTAAAGATTGGGTCACTGGTCGCACACTAAGTGTACATTCAAAGAATAAAACACCGTATATGATCCAGAATACTACGCACTGGATACAGTGTGCAAATTCTGTTGAATATTGTCCTGTGCTTCCTGGGGACACACGAATTACTTTATTGAATTTATCTAATCTTAGGTGTGAAGAAATACCAAAAGCACAGTTATTAGAACAGTGTGAACAAGAGGCTCCTGCTTTTCTGTATACATTGTTAAACTTTGAATTGCCATTCCAGGAAGGACGTTTAAGTTTACCAGTGATAGAGACTGAGCACAAGCGTCAACAGATGGCATACAATGAAGATTTACTTAGTGACTTTATTAAAGAAAAAATATTTATTGCTCCAGGTTACAAAGTAGAATTTGGTAAATTTTACTTTGAATTTTCACACTGGTTGCCCCCTGAAGAACGACAGTATTGGAGTAACAAGCGTGTTGGCAAAGTAATACCATTTGTTAAAGGTAGGTCTGGCGGAGCGGGTGAAACATTTATTGGTAATATTAGTTTCGAACCACCAAAAGAAAACCTACCACCCTATAAACTAGAGGGTGGTAGGTTAAAGAATTAAGATAAGCGGCTAATCGAGATTTTGATTTCTGAAATATCTCTCTCTATGGTCCCTATTTTATTAGTTATGTAAGCAGCCCAAGCACTACCACCAAGAATTATTACAGTAGTAAAAACTCCAAGTAACCACTTAATAAGCCAGTTACCATTACCCACATCTTTCATTTCTTATGTTCTCTCTTAATAGATTTTGCTATCTCTTGCGTTAATTTTTTATATTGTTTTTTTACATCTTTATCTACTTTATATTCTTTCTTTGGAAAAACTAGGAAGCCAGAACGCTGGAATTTACCACTTAATAAAGCTCGTCGTTTTAATTGATCTCGATATGTTTGTTCTTGGTTGATAGGATAAGTTCTGATTCCTGTCATAAGATCTAACATTTTAAACGGTAGTGGATTTTCTGGATCAATAAGTTTTTCTCCAGTTCGTGTAATTCGTGATGTTGGTAGATTGCGTATAACATATTCTGCTAAACCTATATCTGATAGCGATTGGCCACCAAATGTTTCTTTACCTTTAATTAGTTCAATGGGTACTTTAAACACTGGTGATAATCTAGTAATAAAATTATCAGCAGCTTTGGATAATTGACTGAAGGTATCAGGATCGGCATCAGCCACGGAAAAGATATTCAGATCTTCCATTGGCAAACCTAAACTACCAATTGCTTCTTTTTGTCCAATTCTAAATGACCGTGCAGAACGTAAGTATTGAGGTACATCTTCTGAATTGATGCCAGTTATATCTTCATATAATTTTATTGCACGGGGGTTATGTAAGCTAGTGCTTAACATTAAAGGAATATTGTTTCGCATCCAGGTATAGAATAGCATTGTTGGCCGTGCAATTTGTTGTTCAAAAGTTGTAAGTTTCGTATAGTCAAAGAGATATTTATTTACTGAACGCATAGCTTCAATTTCACTAAGTCCTGCCTCACGCTTAGCGAGATAGTGAACCATCCGCCCCATATCCTCAATGAACCCACCATAAGCACGTCCGGTAAATAAGTTCATTTTATATTGGTTTGCTGATTTGGTTATCTCCCCTTTAGTAACCAATTGCTTAATCGCTGACAATGGGCGATTAATAAATTCTTCAAACCCCTGCCCTAGTGGTCCCTTCGCTTCATGAATCAATCCCTGTACATCGTGCATCAATCCGGTATTAACAATCCGATTACCAACAAGTTCTTTCCATAGACGTTCTTCATCTACAGATAATTTTATTCCTTTAGCAATTTTATGTCTAAGATTAAAAGATTTAATATATAAAGGTAATTGCTTAACTAAAGGCACTCCACCAATCATATTTAATACTGTATTACTAATAAAATTACGGTGATGGTATCCAGGAAATGGCGTTGTTAATAGTGCTTTAAAAGGTTGATTAACACTCGCAACAAATTGCATTAACTTATTCAGATTGGGGATATTATTAAATAAACTATTCTTGAGAATACTCTCAGTTCGTGTAATCATATCTACAGATTCTCTAGGAATCCGCAAACTCTTCAATGTTTCATAGCGTTTATGTCTAGGATTCAACCCCATTTTCTTTAAAAAACTAGGGACCAACATACCATTAGACTTAGTTAATCCCGAACGAGCATAAGTTTCAACAGCAAAATTTAAGTATCTAGCCCGTTCTACAGATTGTATATGTTGAACTCTACGATCAATAAGACCGGACACTACGTTTTCATTAAAGAAATCAAATTTAATTTTATATTGTTCTTTAATCTTGGCATTAATATCTCTGATTGTTAACTCTGGATATAAACGTCTTTGCTTTGCTGATGGTAATTGAATATTAAATTCACTCATAATTAAATTGTGTAACTCTTTATCTGTACTACGCAAAGTCTTAGCTTCGGGTGTTATTAATCGTCGAATATAAGATAATATATTAGTGCCTAACTCTGGACTATGGATACCAGCCGCTCTTTCAATAACTGGCATATCACCCTGTAAGGCATAAAACTTATTTACAGCATCAATTTCGCTGGGTAAGTATTCACCGGCCTTGATGTCACCTATAAACTTAGATAGTTCAATATGACGTGCTTCAGCATTAAGTTTTAATTTTTCTACTTTAGATATAAACTTCTCTTGTAATTTATCTAATTTAATTTGTTTTTCAGTATCGGTTAACGTCGATGCTTTAATCTTTGCTTCTCGACTAGCACGTTCTGCTAGATATTTATCAGTTTTGTTCTGCACAAAGTGTGCAACTGTATCGTCAATGGCGTTAGCGTCTGCGTCAATTAAATGACGACGTTCACCAAGGAACCCTAATCGTGCAGCCTGTTCAATTACCGAAACGCCACGGGTCTTGGCGATAGTATCAATATCAGCAAGCATTGAAGCCGCTTGTTTAGGCAATACTTCCATACTCTTAGCTATGGATGTTTTAGTAATATCCGATGCAGTTTCCAACAGATCGCTTTTAACAGTATGACTAAATTTAGCAGATAGAGATTTGAGGGCATCACGCATTTTATTTGCTGTATGTAAAGGTATAATACCTTTATGGCTTTCAGAGATTAACTTAGCTGTTGCATCCCTTTTGGTTGTGAGTTCCTCTAATTTCTTTAGTTGTTCGGGGGTTTTATAAAATTCTTTTGTTGCCATAGGTATTAAATGTCTGGTACCAAAAATATGTAAATTTTTAATACCAAATTCTAATTCAGTAACACCCGCATAATCTTGTTTTCTAATAAAATTTATAAAATCCTTAGAAAATTTATCCCAAGTTACCCCGTAGTCGTCACTAAAAAGATCAGTTACATGTTGTAATACGTTATCAAAAGCAGGTATAGTAGTATCACTTCTATGTATATAATTAAGGTATAAATCAATAATTTCATTCCTAGCTGTAAGACCTAATTCTCCTTGTTGAGAAGAATATTTTTTTAATACCTCATACATTTTTGATTTGTCTGTGCTATCAAAAATTTTAGTTCCTGGTTTCAATTTAAAAGAAACCATTGAAGCCTCTGGTCTAAAGGGTACAAGAGGATTTTGTTTATATTCTGAACCAGTTGGTTTTGTAAAATCGTTAGCAAACTCTATATCAGGAGATATAAAAATATCTCTATTTTTATCGGGTGATAATTCTGAACGCATACCATGATAATATTTTGTTCTAGTATCAGGCAAATTTTCAGTAGTTTTAACTGCTCTATCCAACCCCTGTAATTCTTTATTTAATATATTAATCTTAGCATCCGGTAATGGATTTAATTTAGAGACTAACGCAACTAATTTATTTCGATCTCCAATGTCAATACCTTTACCAGTAAAGGGTATATCTGCTCTTAATATATAAGAAGTTTTACCACTAGAAATTAATTTTTCCGCCCTTGCTTCTTTAATCGTAGCTTCTAATAAGGCTTTAGATTTAACAGCATCTTCTACTTTACCCATCCGTTTCAAGGCATTAACTTCATTTCGTAAATGCGAAGCCCTAGCTACTAATTTACCATATTTTGTTGGATTAAGAATACCACCAACAAAGTTTAAAGGGTCAAGAGCTAACTCCACCCCTAAACCAGCGACGAATCCCTCTCCCAAACCGTAAGCCTGAGCTACTTCTATTCCTTCGATTTTGCGTGCAGGAACAAATGGTATTAAAGTTTTAGCAGCTTCACCAAATTCACCTATAGAAATAGCTCGTGCAACATTAGCAGGAGCATCTAAAAGCTCTGTTATGGGTTCAGTTATAGTCTCGAATGTTGTCTTAGGGGGTAAGGGTGCTGTCCCTACTGTTCTAGGAGATAATAAAGATGTTCCGTAATCACCCATGATTAACGTACACCCCCTCCGATTCTAGGCAATATTTCTTCTTGGAAATACTGTCGTTGTACCCCTAAAGGTGTTAATGCCAATTCACTAGGTGGACCACTAATACTAGAATATTCTGTATCTAATCTATATGGACCTGTCTTAGTTTTTGTTTTAATTTCCTTATCCTGCTCCTGTAAAAGTTTATTTATAAAATCATTGTAATCTACAAATTGGTCCTTAGATGCTAATTTTCTATTAAATGCTTCAAAGATAGTATACAATCCTTCTTGTGCTTCTGGTATATTAATCAATAAATTAACATTTTTAGAGTATGTTTTTAACAAATGCTGTTTAAATTCTTTAGACTGTACAGGCGGTAAAGCAGTTTCAACATCTACAATCTTAGCCTTAGTTCGTAAAGACATTATTTTTTTATCCGTGTCATTTAATTCTTTATCAAAGATTTCTAATCCAGGATTTTGTGTACGTTCTAATCTACTTTCTATATAATTTTGTTGTTGTGGAGTGGGGTCTTTATCTTTCTCTTGTAAAGCCATTAATCTATCAAGATAGGGATCAGCATCCCGTATCTCTTTTAATTTATTTGTAGGCTCTTTATACTTACTTTCAATACCTGCATCAATGCGATCGGCTAAATCTGGGTCTATTTTTCTAATTTTATCTATTGCTCTACGCCTAGCTTGTGATTGTAAAAGCTTATCTTCTGCTGTTGCTATATCTATTTCTGTTTCTTTACGCCTAGACTCAGCAGTAGCAGCAAATTCATTTGCTTGTCCTTCAGCATAACGAGCTTTTGCTCTGCGTTCTTGTTCTTCAACCCCTCGTTGAGTTTTTCCATATTCGTATTCTTCTGTTGCTCTTTTACCTGCTCCACGTTTATTTCTAATATCTATTTCTGTTTCTTTAACCCTGGTTGCAGATTCTAATGCTTTACGGGCTTCTTCATGTTTTGCCATTTGCATTTCAATACTGGTACGCATAACCTCTAATTGCATTTTACGCATATCCATTGAATTCTGCAATGCTAATTGGTTTCTTTGTTTTTGTCTTTCATTAATCTTATTAAAAAATCCACCTATATCTGGAGGTGGAATAGAACTTTCACCACGTTTACCAATCCCAGTAAAGGATTGCCTTATCAAAGCAACAGCATCTAACATGTTGGCAGAATTATCTGCCTGTTCAGTGTTAGGTACCTGCATGTTCATTACTTGCTGCTGTAATGCATCATATGCAGCAGTATCCACTTGGGGATTAACTGGCTGCATCCCATAGTCCTGACTGATATCTTTATATGCCATGGTATTTACCTATATAAGTTAGAACCAATTCCGGCACCCGCACCCGCACCGTATAAAGCACCCATTGCTGGAGTAACAGAGAAAAATGAACCAACACCGTGACCCATAGTAAGAGGTCCAGCTGTTGCTACTCCTAAAGCCGGACCTACAATAGCACCTAATCCAGCACCAGCAATCGTACCTACACCCGTTGCTGTTAATTGTTGTTGTTTCTTACGTTTAGCAAGTTTTTCATCGTGTTCCTTTTGATATTCTCCCTGTAATTTTTGCATAACCATTTGAAGCATTTCTATACGGAATGCCTTTTCTTGCATCAAACGCCTAGATTTTAAATCCGCTAATGCAAGATTAAATTGCGTTTGCATCATCGGTAATTGCATTATCTGTGACATAGTTTATGCTCCACCCCACCAGGGACTGCCCCCACCTGGGTATGATCCCATAAGTTGAGGAATAGATGTAAATCTTCCTGCACTAGGAAGTAAAAGTTGTGCTAATCCAGAAAACCATGCCCCCATTTCTGCAGGATTAGTTTTGGCTAGTTGCTGTAACTCATCTTCAAATCTCGCCATATTATCCCGCGTCATTTGCAAGCCATATACACCCTCTAAAAGATTAACACCAGCTTCGGGATCAACGAGATTACCAGCTTGTATCTGTGCAGCAAGGCCCTGAGCTTGGCCCATAGCCTCTGTTTTAGCACTAGTTAATGAGCCTAAAAATTGATTGCGTGCTAAATTACTTTTAGTATTAAAGTCTAATTGTGCCCCTGCAAGCTCATTCCTAGCTCCGATACGAGCTTCCAACCCCCGTGAATATGCACCACCCGCCGCAGTTTGTGCCGTCGTCCCACCACTAGACAACCCCCTCGACGCAAGGTTTAAACCCGCAGTATTTAATTCTTGCTGCTGCATACGATTAATATCATCAGTAGCAGCAGTTTCTAATTGACTACGAAATTCATCACTAAAGGGGTTAAGCGGAATTTCAGTTTCTGCACGGGAAATCAGTGGATCATAAAATTCTCCAATGCGTCCTGCCCATCCGCTACCGAAATTCACACCTGGAGTTAGGGATTCATCTACATTTGTTGTATAAGGGTTATCTACATTACCAATAGTGCCACCAAGTAAACGTGCAATAGCAGTATCTTTAGCAGTTTGATTGTAAGATTGACTTTCCCAAAGAGACTCTTCTAAATCCGTTAGAAAAGCATTAAGATCATTATCTACTTGATTTGTTAAATCTCCACCAGCAGGCACTTGTAACGTAGTACCACCCGTTCCATATGGGCGTGAAGCCCCAATATTTCCTCTGTCAGTAAAATTTTGTAATGCTGTAGGTCTATTCCGTCCGGGTCCACTAGGGGTAGCCCCAGGTATTGTTGTATAAGATGGGGGTACGGGTGTATGTGCCCCAGGTTGTACTGATCCTGGCAGTACCGATCCCGTAGTTTGTCCTAGAGCAAATTGATTAGGATTAAATATTCTATTTAATCCTAAGATCCCGCCGGGAGTATTACTACCTAAAAATCCTGGGTTCCTTGTTGCATTTGGCCCCCAATATTGTTGATTCCAATTTTGATTCCAATTGACTGGCATCGTTATATCCTATCTAACATCAAATACTTTAGCACTCCATAACCACTTCCTCTTGTTGGTTTAGTTGTACCTGCTCTAGAAATAACTGTTATAACTAAAGGTACTTCTATATTAGTTTTCTTACCAAAACCAGGATAACTACCTGGTATACCACCAAATACAACAACCTCTACCGAATTTATTGATGCGAATCCTATGAGTGTTTCATTGGAGACATTAGAATAATACACTCGTAATTCCGTTTCAGTACCAGTAAATCTTTCATCTATTCTAATAATAATGTCTGTAGCAATAATACTATTTTTAGGAACTACTCCAATCTGTTTAGCATTATTATAATTAGCAACATTGAAATCAAAATATATGATACCAATAGGAGATTTATGTTCAATGGCTTCTAGATTAACACGCTGTTTTTCTTTAATTATGCCTGGATAGGGTAATTGTGTCATTTTCAGATTTCTCTATACTCTAAGCCCCAGCACAAACATATTCAAATTCTGTAGTGTTTCCAGCCTCAGTTGTAACTAAAACATCTGTAAGCCAAGAATTAGTTTGTGAAACAAAAAGGTATTCGCTACAACTAATAGCAATAACAGTAGCATTACCATTAGCATTAACTGTAAAATTCTTAGCGTCACCAGTAGTTGCATCTTTACCTTTAATATAAACCATACTAAACCCTGTGGCAACCACAGCTGATCTAGTTACTAAAGTTTGATTAGCCTGACTAGCAGCAATTTGTCGTTTACCACTGGCTTGTCCTGTTACTGTTCCTGTAGTTGGGGCAATAGCAATAGCAATATCTGGAGATGCTCCAGCTTCTGCTACTGTAATTCTTCCTGATACACTTCCTGATCGTGCCATTAGCGTTGTCCTTTAATGTACCCCTCTAAAATTAAACCCTTAATCCTAAAGGCTTTTGTATAATTAAATAGTCCTGGTTCTAATCTTATCATTAATCCAGCACTGTGTGCTTCGATTACACGGTGTTTAACCTCTTGTTCTACTATACTAATATGATTACCAATTTCCTCGTTTAATTCATTTGACCATAGTGCCTTAATTCTATTATTATTGTTTAATCTGGGTATAGTTTCTATAGTTAAGAATTGCCAATGTTTTTCTCGAACAGCATCGCCCCAATCAAAAATAGATGATTGCCAAAACCATTGTGCTACATTAGGCCCTACAGTCAAGTCTTTATCTAACAATCCCAACAATTCTAAACGTTTGTGGCGATTAGCATAAATATTATATTTTTGTGTTGGATCAACAGCAGAATCTTTATCAATAACTAAACTAGAAATATGGTCTATCTTTGTCCAACCACCGCCCTTAATACTGAAAACAAAAGTAGGAACCTCTTCATCACAACCGCATCCATACCCAAAAGGAAATGAAACTAAAAGTAATTCATAAACTGGATGCCAACTAAGACGTACATAATTATAACGTAAAGCACTAATTTTAAGTAAATCTTCTTCTATATCATCAGATATTTTTATTTTTTGATTACCATCAAACATATAGATTCCAGTTTTTGCTACAAAGAACAATTTATCATCTGCAACAATATATCCATGACCACCTCTAACATTAACGCAACCTACATCCTCAAAGATTGTACGAAGACTTGCAACTTGAATATCATCAGTTAACACATAAGTCTTAGTTTCTTTAAATATAAATAATTGACCAAGATACGTTATTAAACCTGTTATTGTTTCATTTTCACTACCCACCAACTCCCAGGCTTCAATATATTGGGCGTACTGTCCCGTTTCAATTTGATCAATTGGCGTTCTCGCACTAATTTGTAAAAGATTTGTTGGCCTACCCGTAGAAGAATAATACATTCTGCTCTTAAAAAATTCACCATGATAACAAGGCCTAGGGGCGTCGTGAGCACCCACAACAGGAATAACACCAGTAAGCGGGGCTAGTTTATAATTATAACTTTGCTGTAATGTTTCAACTGTACTAGTAAGATTAAACTGTAAGCTAATTGATTCTAGCGAAGAAAAATTTATCTTTTTATATGTAACGCCACTCAATACAATATCTTCTGTTATAGGGGAACCACTAACTATAGGTGAATATCCAATAAGATAATAATTACTTTGATTAGAATTTTTAGCATATATACCTACTCTATAATTATAATGAGCATTATCATTTAAAACTTCTATTGTTGTTATTTTAGATGTTTTAGCAACGTAGTTATATTCATTAAGTTCGAGTGTAACATTTGATTCTATATCTTCTACCTGTAATGCCGAAATGTCAGAGTCTACTCTCTTAGTTCTTATAAGAGAAAAACCAAATTTATACGTTCCTGATATATTCCCTGCTTCTGGATCAGCTGTAGCTATACTAGAAGGTGCATACATACCAATAGGTTCTACAAGTAAATCTGTATATTCTAAATTAACATTCCTACCAATAGCAAATTTAATCATTCTATTATAAAAGGTAGGTAGATTAAGAGGAGAAAGATTAGTATAACAATCTATTAACCAATATAACCAATCACCCACTTGAACAAAATTACCGCCCAATGTTTTAACATTAGTTTTAGTAACTTCATCACTAGGAGTGTTTTGTCTAAACGGTGAAAAAGGTTCTGTATTAAAATTAATCATATTGATTGCAATTTTTGTAAAAACTAATAAATTATTTTGAGTGTGTGTGGTATACCAAATCTCACCATTACTATTAACCATAAACAATAATGTTTTATTTATCTGCGGATTTCGATAAATCCCAACTAAATTTTCACCGTCTACTGCCCAAGCAGAACCATCATAAAATTGTATAGGATAAGGAAAATTACAAAGATTACCTTTATGTATAATTACATTATTACAGTCTTTCCCTACAGCAGGATTATCTATTGCAGCATCCTGCTTAGAACTATAGCCTAAGAACTTTGATACCTTAATCTTCATATACGTTTACCACTTCATCCTGGGATGTAGATTTCATTACCAATAAATCAAACATCATCCCAAACTTTTCATCAAATTTAGATTGCCAGAATGAAATATTAGTTTGAATTTCGGGTCCAATACCTTTACTAGCCCAAGCATCCACCGCAGCACGCAATACAATAACATCATGAAACTGCGATGGAATAATGTTAATTGACTTATCTTCAGAATCATTTAAATCAAATTCAGATAATACAGTATCATAAGATAGCGTTAAAGTAAATGATGTTGTTGGAGATCTATACCAACCCAACTTATCTGTTCGATTTATATTAATTCCTGAAGTAGCAACAGTACGAACAAAATACACAGATGGTACATCAGATTTTCTACTGAATTCTTCCTCATAAATTGGTATAGGTACTAAATTAGAATCATAAACCTGAATTGGTTTTAACATATCAGTTGGTGTAAGTGCAATTTCCTGGCTACTAGCGACGAAAGCCACAGAGGTAATTTGTCTGTATAAATGAACACCCTTGGTTATCAAAGCATTGTATACAAACTGCATTGATGTATTAAGCATAATCCGTAATTGATCAGTATCATAAAGTGTACCTCTAGGATCATTAAGGTATACTTTTAATAATGATTTCATTTCACCTAGTGTCATTGTGCTAGCCTCATATACAATAAAGGTGAGTCTCCATCAGATACCACTGTCTCACCCGCTGTACTTGGTAACGCTGCAAAGGTATAATCTTCATACATAAAGGATGGTGGTTTAGTAAAACCAGATGCAACAGGCATTCCTAAAACAGATTTTTGTACTTGACCAGCTATTAATGTTACATCTGTAGCTTCGGTAATAAACGCTAACATATAAAGGCCAACTGAAAGCCATAAATTACAAGGTATCCAGCGAATACTTGTAGAGTTTAATGTAATAAGATTCTGATAAACTAGTTCTTGTGGAACACCTCTATCACACTTATATAGTCCTATTCGTGCTTGTTTGGTAATATCTGCGGGCAAAGCATTAATTTCTACACCCAAATATTGAAAATATGCATGTACTGGTATATGTATTGGAACATAATATATTCTATTAGCATTAGGTACAAAAGTAACTAATCCACCACTAATAATTCGTTCATATGAAGTAACTAAGTGTCCAGGTCTAGCTATCTTCCCTGGAAAATGCGGATTATTGTGTGCGAAATGAACATCTAAAACAGATTCAAAAACTGCATTATGCAACCCAAAATCTACAATGCTTGTTCCATCACCTTCCATCTCATCAATAGTAGGATCAAGATAAAATTCTATAAAGTTTTCAGCTGAAAATAAATCTGCCATAATGATAGTATCTATATAAAGATTTTGGAATTCCCCATCGTAAAATTGTTCAGTATTCTCATCCTCAAATTCATTTATTACCTGTGAACCTAGTTCTTCATTAGGTCCAACAGGCAAGAATAAAGATTGATATTGTATTTCATAAATCATTCATAACCCATACGTTTTAATAAAGGAACACAAGTATCACAATCTTCTTGCCCACAAGTTACCCCACCGCACTTGGTACACCACCCACGTTTCCTACCTGATCCTGGCTTCAAAACCCACATCACTTGGCAATGCACACACTGCATCATTTCAACAATTTTAGTATTACCATTTAGATCAGTAATCTCTACATATGCCTTACTTTTATCACTAGTATGTTGTAAATGAATCATTACTCAAACCAATGAATAGTAGTATCTAGGATTGCACCAGTTGTACCCTGTACAGTTTTCTTAACCCCAACACCATTAGTTGCAGCACGTTTAACTAATATTTCTCCACCATGTCTAGCAACCCATCTAAATGTAGTTCTAAAGTGCATAGAGATTTCTAAAAATGGGGTACCACCATAGGTTGGTTCTGCAGTATGCGTGATACTCCCTGTAACTAATGCAGCACGATCATCAACATCTAATGGTTCAGGAGTACGCGAAGTTGCTGTTCCTGCTGTAGTAGTTTTTTGTACAACCCATGTTAAATAATTGTCACTAGGGGCCGACGCCAATCCACAGATAATTTCATAGATTCTGGCTGTAGATATAGTGGCCCCCTGCCTAACTTCTACTGCTGTTAAAGGGGCAACTCCAGACCCCGAAGGGCCAACTACACCATATGCTGGCATATCAATAACTCACTATTAGTTCCTCATCTGAAATTTGCTCATCAATTGGAAAATTTCCATGGGGATTATATTCATTATACATAAAAGGTTTTTTAAATGTCCAAGAAATTATAGGCGGATTATTAGCTCCAACGATATTTCCAGATCCAACTTTAGTTAATTGAGCATTAACACCAAAGTGATTATTACCATCAGCAGTAACATAGTTACCGCTATTAAGATAACCCCAAAGTGGGTGATACCTAACTAGGTCCGTTCCTAAGATTCTAATAGGATTACATCCACGGTATAGGGCCATTACTTCATTAGCAGTCACACGACGTTTACCAAAGATTGCTTCAGCTAATTGACCACCCCAAGAAAAACCAGGAACATTATTCATCCAACGCCCTATGGCATAACGATCAGCATTGACGGGTGTATTAGCTAAAATAGTGTCAATTCTACTACTTGTACCAATATAAGAACCATCAACATAAAGTTCAATATTATAAGTTATATTTGGATCGCTTCCAGTAGTCCAAGTATTTACTAATGCATAATGCCATACCCCATCTGCAACATTCGTAGCACCTACAACTGAAATTTCAGGCACAATACCGGTATCTCGACAAAAAACATATCCTGTTGCTTTGCCCATCCTTAATTCAATATTATAATCATTAACAACATTTCCATACCAAAGTAAGGTTTTTTGCGTTGTTGTAGATACACTTTTAAACCATATACCCATACAAAAAGGATGATCTGCAACAATTTGTTCAGGGGTTGCTGTTTCACCTCGATACAGTCCATCATTGAGATTGACTTGGAAAGTGCGTGCCATTTAAATTATTCCCAAATTATAAATGCTTGCCAAGTAGATACAACATTTAGGGTCCAACCAGATGTTTCAAAAGTTAAATCCATAACAATAACTTCATTAGCAACAGGGGTATCAGCATCTAAATTAACTTTAGTTTCTTTATATACATTGGAGTCACCCGCTGCCCAAGTTACTGTTTGAACAGTTTCAGCATTTAAAGTTGCTGCTGATGGGTCTTCTTCTGCCGCAACTGATGCCCATTTAGGGTTAACCTTTGCTGAATTCGCTGTTGCAGCAGCCATACCCCTTATAACTATTTTACATTGACCAGAAGGTAATGCTGGTGGCATCTGAAATCTTAATCGCCATATCGTATCAGCGGCTAATGATGCAGATATTCCCATCCCTTCTTCATGTTTAGAATTAGCTCCAGCCCCCACATGAACATTAGCAAAAGCATTGTTCGTTGTTGGGAAAGCACTATATGGAAATAAAGGACCACCCATATTAAATTGTTACCGAAGCTGGAGTTACCGGACAAGATGCTCGTAACATATCAATAATTAAAGCTGCACCCGTAGCATCTGTTAATGCTTTAAGCTGTAAACGCATAGTATGGGCACCAGGATTAGGGATTACAATATAGCCTGTAAAATCTGCGGCAGACCCAATAAGTGGAGTATTCAATCTAGGAATTAATGCTCCGGCCGTTGTATGATCAATCTTTTGAGAACTAAGCTGGAACCAAGAACCACCTAATCTATCACTAAATTCAGGATAAATTTCAACGCCTGTAGATGATCCTTTAACAAATGTTAAAAATAAAGCGATTGCTTCTACACCTTCAACACTGATAACTCCCGCTGTCAGCGGACAATTAGAATTTGATAAACTAGTTTGTAAAACAGATTTAGTTGTTGGTAAATTACCAGTAGCAAAATTACATAGTCTTACAAATTTAGGGTCTAAAGGCCCCCTAAATAAACTTTTACAAACATCCACAATCCCTGTTGCATCAGCGGTTCGTGTCATCGTTTAGCTGCCTTTTTAACAGCATAAATCTTTTTTCCTGTTTTCTTATTCATACCCACCAAAGTCGGAACACTAATCTGTTCACGTTCAACAGCATATCTATGAAGCATTCCACTATAAGCATACTGTGCTTCATCCAATTCTTTTTGCCTTTTGATTTTTTGTTTATAATTTATTTCCTTCATGTTTTTAAAAAATTCTTTAACTAATTCTTCTTTAGTTTTATTCCCGCCACAGGTACTATCGAAACGCTTAAGCCAAGATACAATTCCTACTGTTATAATGCTACCTTGTTGTGGTACTGACATTTGCCAATGTAAAATATCTTCATCTTTAGTAATACCCTTTTGTTTTAATCTATAAATTTCCCATTGCCCTTCATCATTCCATACCAATTCTAATTCTGAATCATAATGCCTTAAGGCCTTACTGACATTTTTAGGCGGCTGTAGATTAAGAGAAGGCCTTAATTCTTTTCTCTTAGCTTCAGTTTTAATCATATAGAATACTCATTATGATTTTGTTGGCCTATCAGTTAAACAACCTTCACCAACTGTTTGCATAGGAACATATGAAAGTTCAGCACACAAAAGTAAAATATTTGCAGTAGCAAAGTCTCCATTTGCCCCATCTAAATAAAATGCATTTTCTAAAACAACACCATTTTCAACATCAGATTTCTTTATTGTATTCTTTAAATTAATAACATCAAATGGGCTTACAAATAAAACATTAGCTGCATAATTGTTAGGTATGGACATTGTACGACTAAACCCTAAACCATCAGCAGAAGGAATACTGGCTGCAGTTATTAAAGCTGCCCCCTTCTTTACCCTATTAACGTAAGTAGAAAATATAATATTAGTAAGTATACTGTTTGTAGCAACATTAGAAGTAAGAAAATGACGAATTAATACAGGATAATTAGGGTTTAAATCATTAGGTAAATTAACATGATAAATAATAAAATCCCCATCAGTTGTAAAACCAACAGCTACTAGGCCTAAAGCACCAAGTTCTTTTACTAACTCATTAGGTGCTGCAGAGATAGTACCGATTGCAGTTTGTAATTGTTCACCTTCAGTATAGGCTGCTGCACCGGCTTCAGCAACCCCTGCCATAATCAATTCTTTTTGTGGAAAAATATAAATTGATTTTCTTTTCCAACCTATTTGTTTATCCTGTACCATCGGTTATCTCCTAATAGTTCTTGATATCCGATGATAACGGTCGATCAATTTCTGACCCAGAACCCACTGTCTTAATTGGAACATAATCCATTTCTAAGCCTAAGAAAGTTACAGATGTTGCTGCTAAAGTTGTAACGGCATCTAATTCTAAACGTAAAGAAAGCAAAGCCCCATTCTCAATATCTGTACGAGATAACCCTAAAGTATTTTTAATTCCACGAGTGGTCCAAACATTATGGTTTGCACCAGTCTGTGTGGATGCCCCGTGTGCGGTATTTAAATCATCAGTTGTAGTTGCAGCATTAGCAATTGCAACACCCTTCTTGATACTCTTTACAGAAGTTAAAAATGTAGCATTACCAGATGCCCCTGTACTTGTCCAATTAACCCTGAAGCCTACTTTATATCTAGGGTCTAAATCTTGGGGTACAGGAATAAAACCAGTAATGAAACTACCAGCAGCACTAAATCCTAAACCTACAAGACCAAAAGTAGAAACTTCTTGTTGATAAACATCCGGTGCTGTTTTAGAAGCAGCAACCGGATTTTGTAAAACCTTACCTTCTGCAAAAGAAGATGCTCCACCTTCAGCAATAGCAACAGTAATTAAACCGTTTAAATCTAAAGGTCCATATACCTTGCGTTTTCTCGTCCAAGCAATATCTCGATCTTGAAGCATTGTTTAATTCTCCCTTTTGTTAGGAATTAAACATTAGCTTCAATATTCGCAATAGAAGCAATGTCATCAAGACGAACATGCGACTTACAATTCCTTGCCCCTAATTGAACATCACGATAAAGTGTAAACTCATAAGCATCAGTATTAGATACACGACTCAACACAGAACCATCATCGTCCATCAACTCATAACCAGATTGAGTGAGTAAGAAAATCTTGGACATATCGAGGAAGAAAATCATATCACGAGGAAGATCACGATCAAACATAAATGGACGACCATTAAACTTAAGGGCTAACCAACCACCTTCCAGCGTTTCTTGATAATCGTTATATCGACGATCACCAATATGCAAAGCACCAAAAGTTGCCCACAATCCAGCATTTGAATAAATTTCAATTGACTTCTCAGATGCACCACCAACAACTAGTGCAGTCAAGAATGCTTGCTCCATTAATGAAACAGTTAATGCACGATTGGTACCTGCAGAATCTGGATTCTTTAATACTTGTGCTCGCCAGTCCACATTAGCGGCAGCAGTACGGTCAATACTACCCCAACTTAAAGAAGCGTCAATAAACTCAGCAGCTATTCCAGCAGTATCTTCGTCAGCAGCATTCGCTCCATCATCAACTAAGGACTGTAAACCATACATTTCTTGAGCAAAACTGATATCCCCAAGAGCAGGAGCAGTACCAGCACCATCGCCACCAAAATATAAAGTATTGGTCCCGGCAGTAAATGAAGCGGCCACAGTGCCACTCAAAGTAATCTTATGCTTAGTCGTAGATGCAACAGCAGAAACATCAGTGTCACGATCAATAGCTGAAATTGTCCGAGATGCAGCAGAAGCTAAAGTACCAGAAGCAATGGTACCCATTACAACTCTGTCACCAATTTTAGCATTAAAATGAGATGTAGAGTAGACTTCAACAGATGTAGCAGCAGTAACACCGTTTGCAGAAACAGTACCTACACGACCATGACCATAAGCTGTAATCTGTCGGTTTAAATTCTCAGGAAGCGATTCCATCAAATTCTTCATCTCAACATCAAGAGCCTTAGCAAAAGCCCCAGAACTACTCTTACTAGCCCTCATTACAGGGCCGCTAATCTGGCCACGCCCATAATGAATTGCCATTTTAAATGTTGCGGCATCATACGTCCCGCGGCCTGCTGTTGGAAGAGCAGGACCACTACCAGCAACATCCTTACGAGAACCCACACCAGGGTTGCGTCCTGTCATAACAGGAATATACGCAAAATTACCCTCAACATCCTCGCTGTTCTTTTCTAACCTATCCAATAAAACTTTAGCACGAACTACCTGATCGTTCAATGGAGAAAGGTAGTACGTTTTCATTGCATCAGCAAATTCTGCACTAGCTAAACCGGCCATCGTTTACTACTCCTGTTCAATAGACAATTGTTGTAAAAATCCTTGTAATGCTCTTCGTGATGCTCCAGTTTTAACATCTTCAGCTTTAAATTCTTTTGTCTTTTCTACAGCGGGGACCGCGGAGCCGCGTTGCGTGGTATTAACAATACTACCAATACGTCTAGTTGCAATAGTTTTTTCTTTCTCTTTTTCCAATCCTTTGGCAATCTTAGCTTCTACAATTTTAAATAACCTAGAATGATAAGTAGCTAAAGGAATTCGTGGATTCATATTGTATTGAGCCAAAGCAGCAGCATTAATTAAAGCAGCCAATTCTGGATCTTCTTTTGTAGCATCATACTTTTGATTTTCAGTATGTAAAGTTTGATTAATTTGATTAAAAGTCTGTTCCTGTTCTCGACCTTGCTTTAATTCTCGAACCTCACGCCGTAAAGTAACAATTTCATCTTCTGGTTCAGAATCAGATTCTGGAGTATTACTTCCTTTTTTCTGTTTCTCGGCAATAGAATTAGCCCCTAACTGTGCCAGCTGAAATAGCTCGTTCGCTGTTACATTCCAAGGTTCACCTTCTACAACAGGCAAAGAATAATATTGAATTTCTTTAGGTTCTTCCTTAGCCGGCGTTGCCGCGGGTGGCGTTACCGCGGGTGGCGTTGCTGCAGGTAGCGTTGCTGCAGGTGTAGTACCTCCGTTACTTCCTGGGTCTCTCAGTAGTCTGTCCTTGATTGCTTTCAGCATTTAATGAAGCTCCAAAATTAGCAGCATACATTTGTGGGTAGATCTGTTCATTTACTTGCTGCTGTATATGTTTAGCCCTATGGTCCACAATTTGTAATTTAATTGGTTCTGGTAACTGTTCCCATTGGTTAGAAGATATAAATTTTTCAATAACTTCAATATGCACAATATGGTTCTGTCCAGGATAAACTTGTACAGTAGGAGGTTGTTGTCCTTGTTGTCCTTGTTGTCCTTGTTGTCCTTGTTGTCCTTGCTGAATAATCATTAATATTTCTTTATATTGTTTAGTACGATCAGCTTCATTTTTCTCAAACATTGTAAGAGTATCAGCAACGTTTAAAATATGTAATAACTCATTACGGTGTTGAACAGGATTAACTAAACCCAATTCTAAAAGCGAACGTACTGTTTGTTCGCGTGCAGATCTAGACATGGCCTGTCTACCAAAAGTTTTAACGCGAACTTTCCAGTAATTCCCTGATTTTGATTTACCTAATAAATCTTCACCAGTAAATGATACAGATTCCAATTGCCCAAAGTCACCCTGCACTTCAATAATTCTTTCATTATCTACATGTTGAATAATGGTCTGTAAAAGTAACCTACCAGTCCTAGCCAATGACTCATCAAACCATAACAGTGTAGGACCAAGAATAGCATCATCAGCATCTTGCAAAGCCAAAACAGCCCTACCAGATCGTAATCCTGGTTCATTCTTAGCTTCTGATACATCATGTGTAGATGTCGTATCCTGCATATCCGCACGAGTACGATCAAGAAATCGTTCTACATATGAAGGTATGGGCTTTAAATCCACCTGAGTGGGGGCAAAAGGATAATTAAATTTTAATACCCCACCCGGTCTATTAGTTATCGTTACGTTACCAGCCTGATTAGGGACTAACCACTGTAAATTACTCATCTGATTAATTTGTTCAAGAATACTAGATGAAACTTTATTATAGCGTGCTTGATTTGGACGAATCTGCTCAGCAGAACAGGTTCCCCAAAATGATGCAGGATCATATATTTCTACAAAATGGCTATAAGGTAACTCACCGTGGTCATAAGGATTCTTTTGTGGGGTAATTAAAAACTCACCACCAGCAATAATACAATGTAATCCTTCCTTATATTTTGATGTTGCTTTAATAAATAATTCATGAACTAAGACCCCTTTTCTAGGTATCTTTGATGCATTTTGTTCACGACTATGTATAAAAGGATAAACAAATAAATTCGTTTCACTAGATTCAGTAAGTTTATCCCACTTACTTCCGTATTTATCTACAACCCAATCTTTAGTTCGTAATTGAGATTCTATAATCCATTCGGCATCTTCAAATATTGAAAGATTTGTATCTACTGTAATATTAAAAGGTGACACAACATCTATAAATTCTTCACCCTGGTTAACAACAATTTCATCGGGGAGTTTTTCTATACCTGCAAATTCTAAATACTGTCTTGCTTCCTGCTCTTCAACTGATTGGGAATTAATCTTTATTTCATCGCCTTTATCACTGTCCCAACCAATTTTAAGGAACGCACTAGCTGTTGCACTCTGCCAATGCAATAATCGTACAAGTGTTTTAGGCATACAAAGACGAACCCAGGAGTTCTGTAGAATCTTTGTAGCCTTTTGTGCTATTTGAATGTCTATTTCATCAGGGGTTGCCGGGAGGCATTCCCATACAGGATTAGTATGCGTAGTTGCAGAAATTAATCTACGAACTACAGGCAACATCATATTGGAAATTAAACGCACACGCCAGGGATTTTTAACATTTGTTTGACGATATGTACGTTGTTTCGCATCATAATCAACATTCTGATATCCGCGAATCCACGCAAGATTAAGCATCCATGAACGGTATAACTCGCTCATGCTAGTGCGTTGATCTCTAAATCGACTATCAACAAAGTCGAGTATAGAGGATTTTTTATTTTTCTTTACTTCGTATAAATTCATTTAATTTGTTTCCAACATACTACTTTCTAATGCTCCGCCTAAAAGTGCAAAATCCAGATCTTCAACATCATAGTTATTAGGATCAGACTTCTTAGACATTTTAATCTCGTCTGGCTTAGGATAATTCGGTACTGTAAATGATTTATTTGCATTCATTAATTGCACAGACAAATCAGAATATGAATGGGCAAATTGCTTAATGTCCTCATACACTTCGTGCGAGATACTGTCCTTATTGCATAAGGACAGCCAATATCCAATACCTACACCAACGATTAAACAACTAACCGAGATAATTGTTTGAACCATTCATATCCCCTTTTACACAAACCTTATGTTGTTTTGCTCTGATTAAATTATAATAAATACTTCCTGCAGCCATTAATAATATTGATCCACCAAGCATATAAGCAAGAATGTTTAATGTAGAGATATCATTTGTAATTTGTGTAACCCTACTGTCTTTAGAATCTATTTCAGATTTATTTTCACTCTTCGTTTCCGGTGCCACCGTTAGGGACTTCCTCGACGGCAACAGGCTTACGCAACTGCAGGATATAATCAACCAAAGGTTTATAGTCCCAAGTAGAAACAGATTCAGCCTTAGTTTCTGCTGTCTCATGTTTTACACCCCATTCAGTTGATGTAAAGAAAGATAATTTACCATTATCCTTTAACTTAATTACACAACCGAATAAGTTGAGCGTCACTAGAATCGGAATCACTAGCTTCACTAGATTTAATAAAATCCTCATGGGCTTTCTCCAAACCATACCTAAGATTATCACGGATAGTAAAGGATTTTTCACCAATATGCCCTACAACTATCCCACAATGCACAAAAGATTTAAACCCTAACATTGCAGCCTTGCGACAAAATGCAATATCTTCACCTAATAATCTGGAACCTAAATGCGACATTTGTCCAAAAAGAATTGCTCTACGAAGTTGTGCTTTTATATCACCAAAAGGTTCTTTAACAAAATTATCAACTTCTTCATCAAACCCATCGCGTGCCAATCTATCAGTAGTGAACCAAATTGGTCCATCAGGAGTCTCTTCCTGCATTGTATCTAATACTTCACGCTTGATACAAGTGAAAGCCATACCTACTGTCGGGGATTCCACCACCTGATAGTTCTTAATTAATTTTAAAATTTCTTCAATACTTAATGCCAGAGAAATAACTGCTTTATACGGAGGTTTCCTTGCTACAACTATAGCAGATATAATGTCCTTATTTGCTTTAACCAATTCATCAAAAAATGATACATTAAAATTACACATGTCATCATCAAGAAAAATTAGATGAGTAAAATCTGGACATTCTTTATATGCAGTTTCTACAGCTTTATTTCTCGCTTGCGGTAATAAAGTACCACTATTGAGAACATAGCCAGCAAAGAAATTTGATTTAACAACCTGCAATAAATCAAAGACAGTGTTATGTTGCCAATGCATTGAACAAACTGCTAATATGGGTTTAATTGTTACCATTCAACCCCCAGTACTTCATGTTCTATTTCTTCATTTCTTTTATTTGCCAATCTAGTATGCGGAGAAATGTATTCATCACTTGCTGCTACATTGGGCATTCTAGCACGATCATTCCACCTTGGCTTTTCTCGTGCTATATAACGCCAACAGTCCATTAAATGGTTAAATTTTCTAATTGGATCTTCAATAGGATCATTCTGATTCAATCGTCTGTTCTTGGGCCGATACCTATATACACGACGTTCTTCAAGAAAGTTATGCAAACTGTTAAATACACGAAAAGCCGGATTGTTATCCACCAAATTTTCTAACCAGAATCTACAATCTTCTAATCCTGGCCTAACACTATTGTCTGCAATACAACATACTAGTCCGTACCTTAGATATAATTGGTCCAAGATACTAGTTTCGCCAGCTTCACTTCGTGCCTTACTCTTAGGGTCAATTAAACGAATGACCAAATTTTCAGATTCCGGTGTTTGTATAAAAGTATAATGCCCAAACTTATGCGTTAGTTCCTGATCTAACTTCCATCCCTCACACTGTTTTATTTCTAGAGCCACCTGCCATAGTGGCTCATTGTGTGCGTATAACTCACGGTATGCATATGCGTGTTCATCTGGCCCTACCGCAACCCATAACGCTGCTGTAGTCCGTATACCAGGGTCAATTGCACACCACCGTGGCCAATCCAAAGGTATATTAAAAGGTTGTACAGTATGACGCCGGTCTTCCCATGTATTATACACTAAACCTTGAACACGCCTGGACTTACCATAAAACCTATATTCCAAAGTCTCATGTGAAAATTTAGTTTTTAAATACTCAACAGTATCTTTATCTAAATATTTATTTAATTCTGTATTAAGTCTAGTAAGGAATACCTTAGGATCACCCCTCTCTGCACGCCTTTCTAAATCTGTAATCCACTCATAGGATTCTACCAATGTTGCGGATATTGAAAATGAACCACCAGTAGCTAGTGTCCTAACTTCTAACTCTTCCCAGATGTCAGCTTGAATTTCCTCATCAATATAAAAATAATCTACAGCAGCCGCCTGAAATTTTTCTCTATTCTCCCCCTTTGCCGACATAAAACTAATTGTAGTTTTAAATCCATCACCTCTTTTTACTTCTAAATAATTAGGTAAATTAGTTCCTGGTATCTTTGCACCTTCATGTATGATTTCCCAATCTGGTAAAATATTTTTAAGATGTCGATAAATACCATTCTTAATAGTGGCATACTCTGCAGAGATAACCCAAATTTCTACATTGCGTCCTTTTATATTTAAATTGGTGAATTGGTTTCGCCCACGAGCATTACATGCACAATCATAAGCTGCAGCGTGCGATTTACCAGATTGATTTCCACCAAATAATAGTCGGTACCTAGTTGTAGCCTTATGATAATCTAGTTGATTATGCCCCTCTTGTCGTGTAGGTTGATAGACATTTATCGCATGTTCAGAGCGACGCTGAAACTCTTGAAGTATCTGTAAATCTCTATCGCTAATTTCAATCATTTTATCTACTATTCACTACTATCTTGCCTAACTAATATATCCTGTTTAATTTTTAATGCGGCGTATTCAATTAATCCCAATACTTCTGAATCTGATCCATACCATCTAAAACCATTATATGCTTGATGTTTTTGCATTCCTAATTTAGTATATACTAATAAACAATTACTATAACGTTTATAGAGTTCTTGAAGCAAGTCCTCATCACTAGCATGTTCTAGTGTGAGTGAAAGCGATTTTTCTAAAATATCTATTTTAACTTCCATCTGAAGCCTGAATCACTGTTGGTAACTTTTTAGTTATCTCTTTTACCATTTCTAAAATCTTTTCATCCGTCATCTGCCGTACAGTTGTCTGTTCAACACGCTTGGGCATCGCTACCTTAACTAAATCTATATTATGTTTATCCAGAATAGCTAATGTTTGAACGGCCTTAAGTTTAATTTCTGGTTTGGTTTCTGATGAATCTATTGTCTGTTCGATACATTTAACTACTTTATGTCTGAGATGTTCTGGAATAACATACCGGGGATTTTTTAATAATTGATTTATAAGGGCAAAGTCCCCTTCGGTACGAAAGTCTGTTCCGCCATAGGATACAATATTATTCATACAAAATACTCTCAAATATTTTTAAGTACCTAATGCTTCTATTATATTTTTAAGTACCTGCTTCTACTATATTTTTAAGTACCTAATATTCTATTGTTGATCACTTGCTTCTACTATATCATGGCACAGGTAGATGTACCCGAAACCCCATTGGGAGTCTCACCCGCACAACGGGATTGAAGCAAGGCTTTAATAATTGAAGTCACGGGCACGGGCACGCCTCGTTGAAGTAAGTCTTTAATAGTTGAAGTCCTACTGCATACGCACAGAGGATTAAAACCTAGATTCAATACTGAAAATCGCGCACCTGGATATCAAAAAAAACAATTTATGCAGTGTGGCTGTAGTAGGTAGAACGACAGCTATAGTGTACACCATAACCTTAATTTTGTCAATTTTAATGTGTGGCGTATCGTGCCGCAGGGCAAGAGGGGGCTTAAAGCCACCCTTCAATAAATAAAGTAAAATAAATGTTTATTTTCCCCTTAACAGCCCTCTTCCGATGTGGTATACTTATGGCATGAAGCGAGCACCGAGGCGCAAGAAGCGGAAGCTTCGACCGTTCAGCATCCCTGCAAGAATTAAACTCTTGCCGGCGGCTGTACGACAACGTTAGCAGCTCGGTCCGACGTTTCATCGACAACGTATGGCGTTTCGTTCTGGCGTAAGGTTGGAAACAATGAACCAACCTAGGGACATTCTGCACGGACCTACGGGTGAACGTGCACGGGAGAATTGAAATTAGGCTTTAGTTCCTGTAGGACTCACGGAAATAAAGTCAACCTTCAAGCCAACCGGCCCACTAACGCCATACGGGAATTAAAGTCAGACTTTAAGAGACTAAAGCCTGACTTCATTGTATAGGGTATCGCTTGTCGGCTTAGCGGGCCTCCGCGAAATAGTGCGATACTTTAATTTTCGATTCTGTCGATAATTTAGTGGGTTCTGCAACGTGCAGCATTTCTTTATTCCCTGAAAGGAATACAATTATGCTTAAACCAAGCACGTTGCGAATGATCGAAAACAATCCGCAAGCGGGATTGTTGGTCGCATTGGGCGAGATCATACAGGCAATTACCACAAACAAAATCACCTCGCACATTTTTGCCTTGTATGTCCAGCACCAACGCGAAAAACCAAACATTAACTTTGGCGAATGCCTACAAGTTATCGCCAATGATTTTGCAGAGACAATGGATTACATGGCGAAACAAACGAACTATCACGTCCCGCAGGACGCGATTAAATTTGCTCCCATTGTCCGACAACACAGCATCGCGAATGCTTGCCACTACATGCTCGGCCTTGACGGCGGACCGGCCGATGCCAGAAAATTCACGAAACGTTTTCTGTCTGCGGGTGAATCGCCAGAGTCTTTGATTCCGCCCTCACTAGCCCTTAAGATTGCAGTATAGTACTGCAATCACCAACCACTATGCTGCACGTTGCAGAATCCACTAATAAAATAATTAAATACGTTTTCTGACGGGGTTTGGAAAGTGAGAATCCCAATGGAAACCGGAAAGTACGTCATTGTGCGAACACATTCTGCCGGAGTATTCGCCGGCACGTTCGTTAGCCGTAAAGACCGTGAAGTCGTGCTGCACGACGCCCGTCGTATCTGGTTTTGGGCCGGAGCAGCTTCTCTGTCCCAATTGGCGGTTGACGGAACTTGCAAGCCTAACGAATGCAAGTTTCCCATTGCCGTCCCTCGCGTCGAATTGTTGGAAGTTGTCGAAATCTTGGACGTAACTTCCAAGGCCGAAGCCTCAATCAAGAACGTCCCCATTTGGTCCGCATAGTGCGAACCATCCTGTAACTTCTGTCTTTTACTAAACCCCGTCAGAAAACGTATTTAAGCTAACATTTAATATATTAAATGTTAGCCTATGTTTCGTTTTTTAACAAAAGGGAGACAAAACAATGGTCGAATATGACCACGGCTACGGCCCCGGACATGACGAGAACTCCGGCTCTGGCTCTGACCACTAAGGATATAAGCTAACATTTAACGTATTAAATGTTAGCTTATATTTCATTTTCTAACGTAAAGGAAACAAAACAATGTATTACTACGGCGACGGCCCCGGCTTCGACAATGGCTATGGCGACGGCGATGACCTCGACAACGGCAACGGCTACGACAACGGCTACGGCTACGGCTACGGCTACAGCTACAGCTACGGCGATGGCTGCGGCCGCGGCCGTGGCTACGGCTCCGGCTTCGGCTCCGGCTGCGGCTACGGCTCCGGCTCCGGCAACGGCTCCGGCAACGGCTCCGGCTTCGGCAACGACTACGTTCAATAAAAATATAAGCTAACATTTAACATATTAAATGTTAGCTTATATTTCATTCTCTAACGTAAAGGAAGCAAAACAATGGACTACAACGGCAATGTCTCCGGCTTCGGCAACGACTAACATTTAACGTATTAAATGTTAGCTTATATTTCATTCTCTAACGTAAAGGAAGCAAAACAATGTATTACTACTACGACGGCGACGGCTTCGGCAATGGTTACGGCGACGGCGACGACCACGGCTACGGCGATGACTACGGCAACGGCTACGGCTACGGCTCCGGCTGCGGCTTCGGCCGCGGCTACGGCTACGGCTACGGCTAACGACTACGGCTAACGACTACGTTCAATAAAAATATAAGCTAACATTTAATATGTTAAATGTTAGCTTATATTTTATTCTCTAACGTAAAGGAAACAAAACAATGGACTACAACAGCGAGGGCTACGGCGACGGCGATGACCTCGGCGATGACCTCGGCTACGACAGCGGCTACGGCAACGGCGACGGCTTCGGCAATGGTTACGGCTACGGCTCCGGCTACGGCGATGGCTGCGGCGACGGCGATAACCTCGACGATGACCTCGGCTACGACAGCGGCTACGGCAACGGCGACGGCTTCGGCAAAGGTTACGGCTACGGCTCCGGCTACGGCGATGGCTGCGGCTACGGCTCCGGCTACGGCTACGGCTACGGCTACGGCTACGGCTGCGGCTTCGGCTCCGGCTCCGGCAACGGCTCCGGCAATGTCTCCGGCTTCGGCAACGACTAACGCTTAGTGTTAAGCGTTAGCTTATATTTTATTCTCTAACGTAAAGGAAACAAAACAATGGACTACAGCGGCTACGGCAACGGCGACGGCTTCGGCAATGGTTACGGCTACGGCCGCGGCTACGGCGATGGCCGCGGCTACGGCTCCGGCTACGGCTACGGCTACGGCTACGGCTACGGCTACAGCTACGGCTACGGCTCCGGCAATGGCTCCGGCGACGGCGATGGCTGCGGCAACGACTAACGCTTAGTGTTAAGCGTTAGCTTATATTTTATTCTCTAACGT
>ERZ1292623.505-Hain-H51-01um-R1-505-length-42465-cov-9_pt1 | contig 42465 bp, 45 predicted proteins | sample MGYA00564398_ERZ1292623 | MGnify/ENA primary metagenome ERZ1292623 (study PRJEB36523, sample SAMEA6512633) | groundwater metagenome | collected 2019-01-07 | study: AquaDiva: Metagenomics assemblies of 32 groundwater samples
GGCTTCTGCAAAATCGCTCCATATTCTTAATTCCGAACAAGTTACTACTGGTGCGCGGGAGAGGACTTGAACCTCCATGCCCTTGCGGGCGCTACCACCTCAAGGTAGTGCGTCTGCCAATTTCGCCACCCGCGCATAATTCAAAAAACAAATACCTACCATCCTAACAGGAAGAGAGGATACCGCATTTCCCAAACCTTTTCCAGAGGAGAACAGAACGGCGCCCTTGCGGGCGCCGGCTGATTACTCTACTGGTGCTTCTTCGGCCTCTGGCTCCGGCGCATCTTTTACTGGCTCTGGTGCAATGGCTGCCGAAAGAGCACGAGTCTTTTTGCGGATTTCGCGAGCCGTCTTTGTGCGGAGGTAGTAAAGCTTTGCTCGGCGGACGCGGGACTTCTTGATAACCTCGATCTTCTCAATGGTTGGGAGGGCGAGAGGGAGTACCTTCTCAACGCCGATGCCATTTGAAACCTTGCGAACGGTGATGGTTGCGCCTGGGCCAGTGCCGTGTTTTCGAGCGATCACAATGCCTTCAAAAGCACTGCTCTTTGCCTTGCCTTTTTCAGTGAACTTTTGCGACACGCGGACAGTCCAGCCGACGCGAATGTCTTCAAAGCGCTTTGCGGGCGCATACTTTGCAATGAATTGATTGGTTACGTTCGTCATAATAAGCGAGGCCTAGTGTAACGCATCAAGAACCTTTTGTAAATCCCCTGGGAGGGGAGCCTGGACGCTCACCCGAGAACCGTCTGGAGCGGCAACCGCCAAGGAGTGAGCGTGGAGGAAAAGTCGGGAAAGGCCCTCGGGGCCAGGGGCGGATGTGGTATAGAGTGGGTCTCCAGCTATTGGCGTGCCTATGTGCTTACAGTGCACCCGAATTTGGTGCGTGCGGCCTGTGCGGGGGAGGGCGGCGATGAGCGAAAACTGCTGGAATGTCTTGAGGGTTTTATAATCCGTAATGGCTTCGCGAGCGACTAGGGTGCGCTTACCATGGATGCGCGTCGTGCGCTTGTTGCCGAGCGCGCCGATGGGGGCATCTATCGTGCCTTGAGTTGGGCGAGGGTTTCCGTGTACAAGCGCCCAGTATTCTTTCTCAATAGTGTGGTCTTGGAACTGTTTTTTAAGCGAAAAAAAGGCGGCATTCGTCTTTGCGACGACCATAACGCCGGATGTCTCTTTATCCAGGCGGTGTACAATGCCGGGACGAAGCGGATCTTCACCAACTGATGCAATGGTGGGATAGGTGGACACAATCCAATCTGCGAGGGTGAATTGGGGGTCGCTTGGCGTCTTTTTGTGGACGGTAAGTCCAGACGGCTTGTCTATAAAGAGGAGATCGGGTGTTTCTAAAAGAACGCTAGGGGACATCATGTGGTGGGCGCTGAGGGATTCGAACCCCCGGCCTACTCGGTGTAAACGAGTCGCTCTAACCAACTGAGCTAAGCGCCCAAAAGATGTACCGAGTATAGCACGAGAAGGGCATTGACGCTAGTCTATTTTTATGTTAAAAGATATGACTGTCTCCACGAGGGGGATAGAGGAGGTCTTTGACAATGACGAGGTTGAGAAGGATCGGACTCATCGCGATGGTCGCGATGATGCTGGCGCTGGTCGTCGCCCCCGTGGCGCGCGCCCAGGCGCTCGAGTCCTTGGGCTCTTCGGGGCTCGTGGACGTCCTGGCTTCGGTGCGATACTGCGCCGAGGTCGCCAAGGACTATCAGGTCGCGGAAAACGACCTGTGTGTCCTCAACGTCGAGAAGGTTCCCACCCGGGTCTTCAAGGGCCAGGAGCCGCGCAAGCGACTCACTCCCGAGCAGGCTCGAGCGGCTGCTACGGCGCGCAAAGCGCGTGCCGAGGCGGCCAAAGCAGAAGCCGACCGGCTTCTGCAGGCGAAGATCGACGCGGCGCTTGCTGCGCGGGTCGAACCCCTGCAACGCCGTGTCGCTCAACTAGAAGCTCAGGCTCGCGCTGCAACGCAGCGCGAGCTGACCGCAAACGCCCTCACTCGGCAGGCGCTCGAACAGAATCGAGCTCTTATCGAGGATCGAGATCGCAAGATCGCGTTGCCCATGTGGCTCGTGGTCGGCCTTCTCGTAGTCGGGCTCAGTCTAGCTGCGTTCCTCGTGTTCAAGCGGGGGACAGGCCGTACCGATGACGACGATCCTCCGCAAGGTCCGCGTGGACCCGAGGAGGGAGAGCGCAAGCTCACTCACGAAGGCCTGCGTGCTGACGAGGCGCGCAAGCCAACAACCGAAGAGCTTCCCGTCTTCTCGGTCCCACAGTCGGGCGAGCCGGAGCCGCCGAAAGAAGCTCAAGAAGTGTCTCCTACACCGATCTCCCCAGACGTACTTGCGGCGATCGATCGACTCGAGCCGATGGGGTTTCAAGAAGATGGCCCAACCGCAGTGGATGCCCATCTTGAGATGGCAACGGGTGGGAGACTGTCCGCGAGCTCACCAAGCGGTGGCGGCCCGATGAAGGAGGGGTCGGCGCCCGAAGTCGAAGACGTGGAAACAACTCGCAGATCCCTTGCTGGCCGCTCTCTTGCCCAAGAGTTGTTGCCATGGGGGGCACGTCAGCCGATCACCGAAGAGGTTTACAACCTTCTCCAGGCGGCTGATGCGCGGGGAGATGAAGAGGCGTCCGGCGAACTCAGGCGCCTAGCTACTGCCGCGTCGTCAGCGGCGACTCCCGGGGAGATCGCGCACGTGAAGGCGCGCCTCGCCCTCGTCAGCGAACGCAATAAGTAAGGAGTGGCTCCGTGACGAAATCGTTGCGTGAACCGCCCTAGAACTGCCGATGTCGTTCTTCGGTAGTAGCGACTTCGTTCGTACCCCATAGCGTGCGCGCTTGAGGGGGTAATCTCTAGAACGTCATAGCGTGATGCGCTAAAACATCCAAGCTCGCTCGCTTGTAAAAGATAAGCCACCGAAGCCTAGTGATACCGGTATCACTAGGCTTTTCGCTTTTCTAGGGCGTCGCGAGAGCACATTGACAACCCGCTATTTTATATGTTATACTTCTATACGAAAGAGAGGTGTCCGATGATCCCGTTCCTGTTGTTGGCTGCCGCACTGTTGCTGTTTGCCGCGGCGTTTTGGCGGGAGGAGGCGCCGCCTGCCATTCCGACCACTCCGTTGCCGGCCGCACCGACCGCGGGAAGTTCTCCCGCGACGGTGACCACGGTGCCTGCGCCGCCTGTGGCGGCGCCAACGGTGGACGCGGCGGCGATCGGCGCTGCGCTCGCTGCTGGACTGGCTCCCGAGTTCAAGCAGCTTCGGGTGGACCTGGCGAACGTCCGCCGCAAGCGTGGTGGGAGGCCGACCACTCCCACTCCCGTCCCGACCACTCCGCCGCCGACCGGCCCCTAATGGGACGGGCGGTGGCAAAACGCCCCACGTGCTTTGCACGAGGGGCGTCTTCTTTTTTGGTGTCGTGTTGTGAATGAGTGTCGGCCCGCCTGGACTCGAACCAGGGACCCGGCGTGTATAAGACGCCTGCTCTACCAACTGAGCTACGGGCCGTTAGCCCTTTAAGAGGGCGTAAAACTCCTGCTGTTCAATGGTTTCTTTTTCTATCAACGTCTGTGCGATCTTCTCCAACTGCTCGCGGTGCTTAGCAATCGTTTCCTTCGCCGTTTTCTGTGCGTGCAAGAGGAGTGTTCTTACTTCCTCATCGATTTGAGCAGCAACCGCTTCAGAATACTCGCGTCCTGTTGCCAGGTCCCTCCCTAAGAATATCTCACCGCTCGGTTCGGGGAAAGAAACGGGGCCGATCTTTGCAGACATGCCGTACTGAGTCACCATGTGCCGCGCAATACTAGATGCAACGCGTAAGTCATTCGATGCGCCCGTGGTGATGTCGCCAAAGATGATCTGCTCTGCGGTGTATCCGCCCATAAGCACAGCAAGCTCTGATTCAAATTCTGCCCGCGTCTTCATGTGTTTATCTTCGGAGGGGAGCTTGAGCGTGTATCCGCCCGCGCGCCCGCGCGACACAATAGATACTTTGTGCACTGGGTCTGTGTGGGGGAGCGAGTACGCAACGAGGGCGTGGCCCGCCTCATGGTATGCGGTGATTTCTTTTTCGCGCACCGAGAGTGCGTGAGAGCGGCGCTCGGGGCCGAGCATTACTTTTTCAATAGCTTGCAGAACGTCAACCTGAAGAATCTCACTGCGCCGTGAGCGTGCGGCAAGAATTGCTGCTTCGTTAATGAGGTTGGCGAGATCTGCGCCAGAGAAGCCCGGCGTGCGCTCTGCGACAACGCGAAGGTTTATATCTTCGGCGAGAGGCTTGTCCTCTGAATGAATTTTGAGAATAGCCTCGCGGTCATTCAATGAAGGCTCGTCTAAGATCACGCGACGGTCAAAGCGGCCTGGACGCAGGAGTGCGGGATCAAGAATATCGGGGCGATTGGTCGCCGCCATCACCACAACCGCATCCTTACCTTCAAAGCCATCCATTTCCACAAGAATCTGGTTCAGTGTTTGCTCGCGCTCATCGTGGCCACCGCCGAGCCCTGCGCCGCGTTGGCGACCGACTGCGTCGACTTCATCAATGAAAATAATGGAGGGGGCGGTCTTTTTTGCGATTTCAAAAGTATCACGCACGCGATTCGCGCCGACGCCCACAAAGAGCTCTACGAAATCTGACCCGGAAACATAATAGAACGGAACGCCCGCTTCATTGGCAACTGCTTTTGCAAGAAGCGTTTTTCCGGTGCCCGGTGTGCCAATAAGAAGTACGCCTCGAGGAATGTGTGCTCCTAACTTGTGGAAGCGTTCTGGCTCTTTAAGAAACTCAACCACCTCACTCACTTCTTCTTTTGCCTCAATAAGGCCGGCAACGTCTTTAAAGGTAATAGCTTTCCCGTTTTGCGAACCAACGGCCAGCTTTGCTTTTGTTTTAGTGAAGTTGTTTGTTTGCAAAGATCCGCGCTGTGCTTGGCGGAAGAAGTACCACAAGATGCCAACGGTGATGAGAATAGGAATGAGGCTGGGAAGGATTGCGCCAAGCCACGTACCAACACCACTAGGATCCTGCACGCGCACGGAAACGGCGCTCATTAATTCAGGCTTTGCGCCAAGTGCGATGAGCGCTTCGGTGAGGGGCGTGTTGAGTTCTTTTTGTGATGTCGCAAGTGATTCGTCGGCGAGCGTGATCGAAAGGCGATCGTACTCAATAACGATCTCTTTTACCTCTTTGTTGTTCACTTTTTGAGCGAGTTCAGTGAGGGAGAGGGGTGTCGGCTCTGCATCTCCGAGGAAAAACGAAGCGAGCCCGGAGAGCGCCAGGAAGACGAGAAAAGTGAGTGCAATTGAGCGAATAAGCTTCATCATGTGAAACGAAACCGCCGCTTCGCGAGTGTATCACGGAAGCGGCGGAGCGAGCAACGCGGGTTTTTTCTTATTGCGTTGCGAGGAGCAACTTGTGCTCCGCCGATTCAATGGCGGATATCGTGAACGTGCGCTTCTCTCCCACGATGAGTGCTGTCTTTTCAAGCTCTGCCGCAGGGACCATGCCGACGATATCTTTATCGAGTGCGACAAATGCTCCGTGTGAGCGAAGCTTTACAACGACGCCAGTGACTGCGGCTCCTACGCTGTAGCGTTCAGCCACGTTCAGCCATGGATCCGGAGTGAGTGCCTTCATGGAGAGTGAGACGCGCCCGCCGTCGAGTGCGATAATCTTTGCTTTTACTTCTGCGCCAACCTCGAGAATAGTGCGAGGGTCTTCAACGTAGCCCCACGACATTTCAGATGCGTGGATGAGGCCATCGAGCGTGTCGGAGATTTTTAAGAATGCGCCGAAGTCGGTGACTTCAGAGATGGTGCCAGATACTTCTGCGCCAACGGTGAGCTTTGCGATCTCTTCGCGCACTGCTTCGTCGCGGATGGCGCGCTCGGAGACGATAAGCTTCTTTTCTTCTTCAATGAAGTCGAGTACTTTCACCTTCATCTCAACGCCCTTAAACTTTTGGAGTGCTTGGACGATTTTTGCCGTGTCGCCGCCTTCTACCTTTGGGTAGTGCTCTGCGGAAAGCTGTGAGAGGGGAAGGAAGCCTTGAACGCCTTCAACCTCAACAATAAGACCACCCTTATTAATATTAGTAACCGGGGCAGAGATAATGGTGCCCTCTTCTTTCGCTTGGCGAATGCGCTGCCAGGCGGTAGTCATCTGGGCCGAGCGGAGCGAGAGCTCGCGGTAGCCGTCTTCATTTTCAAGCTCAATCAACACCGCAGATACGGTGTGGCCTGGGGCTAGTGCGCGCATGCGGTCAGGACTATCAAGAAATTCGCCGGGGTAGACGATGCCCATACCTACTGGTCCAAGATCAACAAGAACGCTTCCTTTAGAAACGCTCACAATCGTGCCAGAAAGGATGGATCCTGCCTTCGGGAGGCGAAATTCGTCCCGCGTCAGGAGATCTTTCATCGTTTTTACATTAGGTGTCGTCATAAACATAAGGTACGCACGAGTGTATCGAAAAAGGCTGAAAAAAGCAACCCTTTTGGCTTTTGTGGGATATTGAAGCAGGGCGGGCCCTATGATAGGCTAGAGACATGACAATCACGTGGTTTGGACACAGCTGTTTTCGCGTCGAAGCAAAAGGGGTAAACATCCTCTTTGACCCATTCTCAAAGGAGATCGGCTTAAAGCCTCCCCGTATTCGCGACGACGTTGTCCTCGTGTCTCACGAACACCACGACCATAATGCGACTGATGGGGCGGATGCCGAGACGTTTATTATTCGCAATCCGGGTGAGTATGAAAGAAAGGGCGTTGCGATCCAGGGTATCCGTGCTTTTCACGATAAAAGCGAAGGTGCGGAGCGTGGTATGAGCACAATTTACCGTGTTCGCGTCGAAGACGTAACCCTGTGCCACCTTGGCGACTTTGGCCAAGCGGCGCTTTCTACCGAACAGATTGATAGTATTGGTGACGTTGATGTGCTTTTTGTTCCTGTTGGCGGGAACTACACCGTTGATGGGAAAGAGGCAGCTGCAATCGTGAGCGCCATTGAACCGAAGATCATCATTCCTATGCACTACATGGTAGATGGTCTTTCTATTCCAAACCTCGATGGCCCAGAGCGCTTTCTAAAGGAGATAGGGCTTTCGCCAGATAAAGGAGAGACGCTTCGCGTGGTAGCAAAAGATCTCCCCGTTGATGAGACGAAGTTATTCGTCTTTACACTATAGGGCTTACGTATGCCATTCATTCAAGATATCCAAAGTCAGCCACAGCACGTTCGGGAACTTATCTTCTTTCTGGCCGTTGCTCTGACAATTACTGTTGTTGGTGCGATTTGGTTCCGCGGGTTTCGTAATGACATGTATGCGCTTTTACATCCGCCAGTAGCCTCTGATGCGCCGGCCGTGGCACAGGAGTCCCCAGAACCTTCCGCGGGTCTCGGGGTCGGGGGGCTCGCAAACATACTCGCTTCTGTCCGCGCAAACCTCGCCTCACTCTTTGGATTTACAACCGCGAATGCTCCGGAGGAGCTAGAAACCACTGCGCCTGTATACACGTTTCCTACAACCCCAGATAAATCGTTGCGCTCCCAGTGAGCCTATGATTGAATACTTCAACTATGGCATCTTCTGACGAACACATCGAGCGCACAACCAACGTACTTCCCCGCGACATCACGGAGGAAGTACAACGTTCGTACTTAGAGTACGCGATGAGCGTCATTATTTCGCGCGCGCTTCCTGACGCGCGCGATGGTCTTAAGCCGGTGCACCGCCGCATTTTGTGGGGCATGTGGGAGTCGGGGAACGTAGCCGGCGCGAAGCTTCGCAAATCCGCAAACACCGTTGGTGAGGTGATGGGTCGCTATCATCCGCACGGCGACTCTGCAATTTATGATGCGCTCGTGCGCATGGCGCAGGATTTCTCGCTCCGCTATCCGTTAGTGCAGGGCCAAGGAAACTTTGGTTCCATTGATGGAGATAACGCAGCCGCCATGCGTTACACCGAGGCGCGCTTGGCTCGCATCAGTGACGAACTGCTTACGGACATTGAAAAAGATACCGTTGAATTTCGAGATAATTACGACGGTTCACGAAAAGAGCCAACGGTGGTGCCTGCGCGTATTCCTAATCTGCTCGTGAATGGTTCTATGGGTATCGCTGTAGGTATGGCGACGAACATTCCTCCGCACAACTTGCGGGAGGTGTGTCAGGCGCTTGTGCACCTTATCGATAATCCAGACGCAGACGTGGCGGATCTTATGGAGTTTGTGAAGGGCCCTGATTTTCCAACCGGCGGGACTATTTATAATGAGAAGGACATCACGAATGCATATGCCACAGGCCGTGGGCCCGTGGTCATGCGTGGACGTGCTGAGATCGTAGAATCAAAACGCGGTTTCGATATCATCATCACTGAGATTCCCTACCAGGTAAACAAGTCAGATCTCGTTATCGCAATCGCGGATCTCGTAAAAGAAAAGAAGGTTGAAGGCATCAAAGATGTGCGCGACGAATCTGGTCGCGATATTCGTGTTGTGATTGAGCTTAAGCAGGATGCGTTTCCAAAAAAGATTCTGAACCAGCTCTACAAATTCACTGAGCTACAAAAGACATTCCATTTTAATATGTTGGCGCTTGTAGACGGCATTCAGCCGAATGTGCTTGGCCTCAAGCCGCTTCTTGAACAGTTTATTACTCACCGCAAGGTGGTGGTCACGCGTCGCACAGAATATGATCTCGCAAAAGCAAAAGATCGCGCACACATTCTTGAGGGGTTGAGTAAGGCGCTCGATCATATCGATAAAATTATTGAGACGATTAAAAAGTCTCAGGCTCGTGAGGACGCCCGCGCCAACCTCATGAAGAAGTTTGGCTTCTCTACTCTCCAGGCGGACGCCATTTTGGACATGCGTCTGCAAACGCTTGCCGGCCTTGAGCGCAAAAAGATTGACGACGAACTCGCAGAGAAGCGAAAACTTATCGCATACCTCGAAGATTTGTTAAAGCATCCAAAAAAGATTTTTGCGGTTATTAAAGAAGAGTTTCAACACATTATGGACACGTATGGCGACGATCGTCGCACGAACGTGGTGAAATCTGCGCTCCGCGAGATAGGGGATGAAGAACTAGTGCCGGAAGAGAGCGCCCTCTTTATGATGACGCACGGTGGGTACATAAAGCGCCTTGCCCCAGAGGAGCTTCGTGCTCAGAAGCGCGGGGGTAAGGGCCTTGTGGGTATGGCTACAAAAGAAGAAGACGTCGTAACGCAATTCTTCCTTGCGAATACGCACGACAACATTCTCTTTTTCACACAGTCTGGAAAAGTATTTCAAACAAAGGGATATGAGGTTCCCGAATCTTCTCGTCAATCGAAGGGTCGCGCTATCGCAAATTTCTTGCAGGTTTCTTCAAGCGATGTGATCACTGCGGTCGTGCCGGTTTCAAAGACGAAGAAGGGGCAGGGCGGATTCCTCTTTATGACAACAGAACAGGGCGTCGTGAAGAAAGTGCCACTTGATGCGTTCGCAAACGTGCGCAAGAACGGCATGATCGCAATGAATCTCAAGGGAAGCGATGCGCTTCGCTGGGTGCTGGTGACGTCAGGCAAAGATCAAATTATCATGACCACATCGGGAGGGAACGCCATTCGTTTTGAAGAAAAAGAAGTGCGTCCTATGGGTCGCACCGCCGGTGGTGTGATTGGTGTTCGCATCGAAGCGGATGAGCGTCTCGTGGGGGCTGACTGCGTGCCGGCGGGTGCAGAGAAGGGCCTGCAACTGTTAGCTGTCATGGAGCGTGGATATGGTAAGCGTACAGAACTCAAGGCATATAAAGTACAGAAGCGTGGTGGTAAGGGGATTATGACGGCGAAAATTACAGAAAAAACGGGGAAGCTTGTTTCCGCACACGTTGCATCCGAGGAATTTAAAGAACTTATCGCCGTTTCCAGCAAAGGGCAAGTGATCCGCACCACTGTTGATGCTGTTTCGCTTCTCGGGCGCGCAACGCAGGGCGTGCGTGTCATGAAACTCGAGACGGGAGATCGCGTTGTGTCTGTTGTTCTTGCATAGTGTTGATACCGTTGTCGAAAAATCGTGGTACACTATAGGTGATGCCAGACGATACACAGCGGCCGTTTTTAGATACTTCAGCATCTCTGAAAGACGTAGGTATCCGTGAGGGGATGCGCGTTGCCGACTTCGGATGCGGTACCGGTTTTTATACTATTCAGTTGGGTCAGCGCGTTGGTCCGCATGGCGAAGTGGTGGCAATAGACGTACAAACGGCGCCGCTTGAGAGCGTGCGCTCGCGCACGCAGGCGGCGGGCCTTGAAAACGTGCGTACGGTGCGCGCCGATTTAGAAATTGCGAAAAGCACCGGTATTCCGGACGTGGTGCTCGACGTGGTGAATATCGCGAACGTACTGTTTCAATCCAAAAAGAAAGAGGCAATTCTGCGAGAAGCTCACCGCGTGTTAAAGGCAGACGGCCGCCTCGTGATCGTTGAGTGGGCGAAAGGTGCCGGTGGCATGGGGCCCGTCGATGACATGCGTACAAGCGTCGATGACATGCGTGCTCTCGTGCAGAAAGAGGGTTTTGTTTTTGAAAGAAACGCAGACGCGGGCGCGTTTCACTACATTCTCGTTTTTAAAAAGAGTTCATGAGCATTTTTCAAACACTTACTAGTCCGAATCGTCTCGTATATGTCCTCGGAGTTTCTGTTGGCCTTCTTGTTTTCTTAACAGCCGTCCTCGTATTGCGTGGTTTTGGAACAGGGAACAACGCCCCAGAGACGCGCGCAGAAATTATATTTTGGGGAGTATTCGATGATCCCCGTGTGATGCGCCTGGCGCTGGATCGTTTCCAGTCGCTCCACCCAAGCATTAAAGTTGATTATAAACTCTTCTCTTACGCAACATATGAAAGAGATGTTATTGAGGCGCTCGCATCAGGGCGCGGCCCAGATGTGTGGATGATCCACCATACGTGGCTCCCGAAGCATAAGGCGAAGTTGGCGCCAATGCCTGATCGTGCACTAGGCGCCGATGGTCCACTCATGACACAGCGTGAATTCCAAGAAGCCTTTGTCGACGTAGCGCAGAAAGACCTTCTCTCTGAAGGAAAAATCTACTCACTGCCCATCTATGTGGACTCGCTCGCGCTCTATTGGAATCGAGACTTATTTAATGCCGCCGGCATAGAAAACCCGCCTCGTACGTGGGAGGAGTTTAATCAAGCGGTAGAGAAGCTCACGACGCGAGATGATCGTCAGAATATTGTCCGCGCAGGCGCTGCGATCGGTTCCGCGCGTAATATCAACCGTTCAACTGACATCCTTTCGGCGCTTATGCTCCAAAGTGGAGTGCAGATGACCGATGTAGATGGCACCGAGGCGACATTTAGCCGTTCGGTAAACAATCAGGCGGTGGGAGAGGTCGCGCTGCAGTACTACACCGATTTTACAAACCCAGGAAAGGTTACATATACCTGGAATGATTCCCAGCACTACTCAGTAGACGCGTTTGTAGAAGGTCGCGCCGCGATGATGTTTAACTATGCGCACCAAATAGATGCCGTTCGCGCTCGCGCACCACGCTTAAACATTGCTATCGCTCCAATACCGCAACATGCGCAGCAACTCGCGCGGCAAGATGTTCGCACCTATGCGAACTACTGGACGCCCGTCGTTTCTGCGGCATCGCCATTTATTGATCAAGCATGGGAACTCGTAGACTTCTTAGCATCAGAAGAGGGGGCGACGCTCTACCTTGCAGAATCTCGCCGTCCCGCGGCGCTACGGAGTATTATTGCGCGTCAAAAGACAGATCCGGATCTTGGTGTGTTTGCAGATCAGGCGTTGACCGCGCAGAGCTGGTTCCAGGCGGATGCGGGTGCGATTGAAACTATTTTCGCAGAAATGATCGACAGTGTTAATTTTGGCAGATCTTCTGCGCGCGAAGCGTTGCGTAACGCGGAGGCAAGAGTATCTGTATTAATCCAAGAGCTTCGGAGAAAACGATGAACGTACACGCTCGAATCATGTGGGGAATCGTATCGGCGCTCGTTGTGAGCGCGCTCTTTGCGCTTCCCGCGGACGCGGCTGTAGTGCCGTGTGGGAAATCAACAGACACGGGAGTAAACGCAATGTGTCAGACGTGTCACCTCGTAGAAGCAGCCGATACTGCCCTGCGGTTTGTTATGTTTGTTGCAGCGCCGCTGATTGCCACCATTCTTTTTATCATCGCTGGCTTTATTCGTATCGTGGGCGCAACGAATACGAAGAGCATCTCCCAAAGCAAGACAATCTTTTCGAATGCGATTATTGGCCTTGTGGTGATTATGTTGGCGTGGATGGTGGTGAATACGTTTTTGAAATTTGTTGCGAGTAACTATTTTAATACGAGCGTAAAGTGGTATGAGCCTATTACCTGCACGCCTGATGAGGGCGTTATATTGCCGTCGGAGAGCCCGACTCCTACGACATGTAACCCAACGGATCTGGCGCAACGATTTAATACACCAGCGACAGCGCGGGACGACCCTGAATTAACTACTCTTCTGGCATGTATACGGGGACGCGTAGGGGCGTCGGTAAATGTGGGGAGTGTCTTTACATATGATCAAAGCCACCCTCTGTGTAACCAAACGCGCGGTGACCGTATGTGCGGCGCATGTAGCCATGCGGTGAACTCATGCCACTATGGCGGCCGCACTGGCACACAAGGCTCTCTTGCTGTTGACTACGGCAACGAAGATGTAGGGGACTCAATTATTGCAGCCGCGCTTGCGTGCGGCGCAAAGAGCGCTCGGTGCGAAACTGACAGTGGACAATCGGTTGTGTGTTCAAACGCGGCCGCAAACCACGTACACGTTTCGTCACAATCTTGCGACGCTAACTAAATGATATGTGGTATACTAGCAAAAATATGACACGCGTATTCCTTTCCATTATTCTTATCGTAGTTACGCTGTTGTCTGGTGCAGGGCTAGCGCTCGCCGCAGATCCACAGGAGTCTTGTGCTCCAAATACACTCTGTCTTACTAATCCACTTCAGTCAGATAACGTTATTGATCTTATTAACGCCGCACTCCGCTTCATCACCGCCATCGCGATTCCCATCGCGGTCATCATGATCATCTGGGCGGGTATTAAGTATCTCACCGCGGGCTCCAATCCAAAGGCGGTCGGGGAGGCGAACAATATTATCTGGTCTGTAGTCATCGGCCTCGCCATTATCTTTATTGGCAGAGGGTTTGTAGATCTCGTTGAGAGCGTGCTGAATATCGGCGGTAGCGGCGCGTCTCCAACGCCAATTCCGGCTTGTAATCCGCCTTGCACCGGAGAAGCGGTCTGTCGCGACGGGACCTGTGTTATCTTAGAATGAGCAATCCTATTCACATAGCGGCGGGAGCGCTTACCGAGGGGATACAAGAAACTCCGGGGATGGACCTTGGCTACGAGCGAGTGATCATTATAGCCACGGGGCTCATGTGTTTCTTCTTGCGTGCGAGCATCTTACTCGTTATCGGCGGCATTGCGTGGTATGGCATTAAGATGATCATGAGCCAGAGCTCGCCGGGACCATTTAACGCGGCGAAGGCTGGGCTTACGTGGTCGTTTACGGCGCTGGCAGTTATCTTGGGTGCGGGGACCATTATCCTGACGGTTGCGGCATTTATCGGCGCACCTACGCCTTCACTTCCTTCATGCGTTGGCTTATAATATGAATCATATGGTAAAGAAATTAATCGGACTCGTTTTGCTCACAGGCTTGTCCTTGGGAGTTTTCGTGCTTCCAGCTCAAGCGGCATTTAACAACAATCGGACCATTGAAGTAGAGGGGACCCCACTTTCTCTCGATAAGGTTTATGATCTTGTCGTTGACGTGGTGAATTTCCTTCTCAGCATCGGTCTCGTTATTGGTATCGCATACATTGCCTATGGAGCGATCCTCTGGATAACCTCACAAGGGGGTAAATCAGTAGACGAAGCGAAGGGTACGATAAAAGCTGCACTTATCGGTATCGCAATCGTTTTGGGTTTTGGCATTATTGTGAATACAATTGATAGAGTAATCTGGGAGCAGGAGTTGTAGTATTTTGGTCGCTCTTCGCGACATTAGAAAGGGGGTGGCGTATGAATACACACATCAAAAAGATTCTGACCGGGACGCTCTTGGCACTTGCAATCATGTCTCCTGCTTTGGCGCTCGCTGCAGACATCAACATCCCCACCCCTCCAGTCCAGTCGACAACAACTCTTGATCTTGCCAAGCTCGAGGACCTCTTGAAGCAGATCGCAAACTTCATCCTCACGATTGGTTTGATCTTGGCGGTTATCTACATCGGTATCGGTGGTATTAAGTGGATTATGTCTCCTGATGACAAGGGCGCAAGTGGCGCAAAGGAGCAGATCTGGAATGGCGTAAAGGGTGCGGCGGTTATCTTAGCAATCGGTCTCATCTTGAACACGCTCGCAAGTCTCATTTCTCGAGGCTCGCTTCGTTAGTTTCTGCGTGATCACGCAAACACACAACGCCCTCTCGGGCGTTGTGTGTTTTGGGGGTTCTAAGGTATGCTAGGGAAACGCTCCCGTGGCGGAATTGGCAGACGCGCATGGCTTAGGACCATGTCTCTCACGAGGTGCAGGTTCAAGTCCTGCCGGGAGCACTATTCGACAACCCGTATCTTGCGGGTTTTTACTTTCTCAAGCTTGGGAAGGGTGATAGTGAGAATGCCGTTCTTCATTGATGCTTTTGCGCTGTCGGGATCAATATCAACGGGCAGGATGATAGAACGTGAGAAAGGTCCCCAGAAGAGCTCTTGATAGTAGTAATCTGCCGGACGCACGCGCTGGTCTGGTGTGCGCGTGCCGCGAATAGTAACCATGTCATCGGTGATGGAGATGTCGAGGTTCTCTGGTGCTACTCCAGCGATCGTTGATTGAATGACAACGTTGTCTTCATCTTGAAAAACGTCGATCGTGAGTTGCCCCTCAGGCTCTGCCTGGGTGCGTGTTTTTGAGATAGCAAGTTCTGCGTGGTAGTCGTTCATGTCTGTTATGCGAGTTGCACGTGAGTTCGTTGTCTTCGCTCTCGTATTTTAACAAAGAGTATCGCAACAAGGAATGCGAGGAATATCAACAGGCCTATGAGAGGGAAGAGTGTGCCACTCGTTTGCTGTGCGATAAGCACATTAAAGACGAAGTGGAACCCGGTTGCGGCAGCTAAGCCGGTAAGGATGAGCCATGTGCGGTGTCGGGAGAAGAACCACGCAAGCGCAAGGAAATATCCTGCGAGAGCGGAGGCAAGGCCGTGGAGGAGCGTAGCGCCAGCGAAGCGCAGGAACCAGAGGTGTGTTCCGAGCGCGAGCCCTGCGCCGCTCTCTGCCGCGCGGAACATGACAAGAATGTTCTCCATGGCTGCAAAGCCCATCGCCGCAGTGATTAAATAGATCATGCCATCAACGGGCTCATCAAACTCGGGGAGTTGGAGAATGGCAAACCACACAGCTCCTAACTTTATTGCCTCTTCGGCGAACGCGCTCAAAAACAAAAAGCGCGGATCGGTGAGACTAAGACCAACGCCATAGAGCGATTGCCCAGCGGAGAAAAGAACCCACTGTATCGCAAGTGCGAGGGGAGAAATGATAATTCCCATGAGAAACGCCCGCGCGATGAGATCTTTCGGTTCAGGATGGCAGTCGTTTCGTAAAAAGAAAGCGAGCCAGAGGAGACTCGGCAAAAGACCGAGACTAACAAGCATGAGAGCTTGGAGCGCTGGATGCATATGCTCTCTCAGTATACATCAAAAAAGATTCGCGCTCTAGGCGGAAGGCCACGCAGTGATCATAAGCAACTCTTTTTCTGGAAACACTTCGTGCCAAATTGCTTCCGTCACGAACGGCATGAACGGATGGAGTAGTTTGAGAGATGTTGCGAGCGCTTCCTGCATGAGCCACTGCGCCGACGCCTTACTTGCGGCGTCTTCTCCAGTGAGATGGGGCTTGGCGCGCTCAACGAGAACGTCTGCGAATGTGTGCCAGATGTAGTGGTACGTCTTTTCCGCGGCAAGATAGAGGCGAAGCTCCTCCATATCTTTCGTGATATCTTCGGTGATCGTAGAAAGTTCTGTGAGCGCTTGGGCGTCTTCGGTGGTAAGGGTCGGAGCTTGGGTAAGTGCTTGTTCTGGAGCATTCATGAGTACAAAACGAGCGATGTTCCAGAGTTTATTTGCAAAGTTGCGATAGCCCTTCACCTTACTTTCATCAAACTTGAGGTCGTTCCCGATAGCGGTGCCCACGAGGAGGCCCATGCGCAATGCATCGGCGCCGTATTTTCCGATAATATCGAGTGGGTCAACGCCATTGTCGAGCGACTTACTAAACTTTCTCCCTTTTGAATCGCGCACGAGGCCGTGAATGAGTACGGATGTAAAAGGAACTTGGCCGAGATGGAAACCACTCATGAGAATCATGCGTGAAACCCACAAAAAGAGAATCTCATAGGCGGGGGACATGAGAGAGGTGGGATGGAATGTCTCAATGTCTTTTGTGGCATCCGGCCAGCCAAGCGTTGAGAACGTCCATAGAGCCGAAGAGAACCACGTATCGAGTACGTCAGAATCTTGCTCCCACCCTGCGCCCTCGGGCGCTTCTGTGCCGCAGAAGATCTCTCCACCGCGATACCAGATAGGAATGCGATGTCCAAACCAAATTTGCCTGCTAATGCACCAGTCGTGGAGGTTCTCGATCCAATGCATGTATGACTTTCTAAAGTTTTCCTGCGCCATGCTCACATCACCGCTTGTGACGGCAACGCGCATGATGTCTTTCAGGGTCGTCTCCGAGTCGCTGGGGATGCCCGTGATTTGTGAATGGGAGATGGTAAACGGCTTATTCACATCGATAAACCACTGCAACTTGGGAAGTGGTTCAATAATACCGCCCGTGCGTTCGGCGATAGAAACGTTTTGCTTGACGTCCTCTACCTTCTGTAAAAGATCTTGTTCGGCAAGCCAGGCGGCAACCATGTCCCGCGCCTCGGTGGTTTTTATGTCTTTGAGCTTTCCTTCTACACTCATTTTTGCGTACTCATTAATAACCTGCGGACGGGGGAGATTGTTTTTGTCGGCGATTTCCCAATCAGCCATGCTGTGCGCTGGGGTGACGCCAAGTGCGCCAGTGCCAAAAGCCATATCAACGCCTTTATCCGCAACCACCTTTACGTGAATGGGAACATCAAAAAACACAGCATCATATTCTTTGCCGATGTATTGCTGGTAGCGAGGGTCGTCAGGATGTACGGCTACTGCAGTATCACCCACTTTTGTTTCAAGCCGCGTGGTGGCGATGGGAATGGGGAAGCCTTTTGAGTAGGTGAATGTATAGAGCTTCGCATCGCGTTCTTCGTGCACTACTTCATCATCTGAAATAACTGTCTGGCCTTTCGGATCCCAGTTTACAATGCGGTTGCCACGGTAGATGAGCCCCGCTTCATACATGCGCTGAAATGCAGTTGCTACCGCTTTGTTGCGCGCATCATCCATCGTGTATGCGTAGCGAGACCAGTCGAGTGAAGCTCCCATCTTGCGCACCTGCGAGAGAATGGTGTTCTCGCTTGCTTTCGCAAAAGCGGCGACGCGACGCACGAGTTCTTCGCGCCCAATCTCATGACGGTTTTTGCCTTCTTCTTTCTGGATGATCTTTTCTACTTTTGGCTGTGTCGCCATGGCTGCGGAATCGGTTCCTGGAACCCAGAGCGTGCGCTTACCGCGCATGCGCTGATAGCGAATGACCGCGTCTTGGAGGGCGTCTTCATAGGCGTGTCCGATGTGAAGCACGCCTGTTACGTTGGGCGGGGGAAGAACGATAGAGAATGGTTCTTTGTGGCGTTCGGGGAGATTGTCAGGATTGAAAAAACCGCTCTTTTCCCAGAGTGTATAGATATCAGATTCAGTTGCTGCGGGGTCGTAATTTTTAGGAAGCTCACGAGGCATGGGTTGATGCTGATTGTAGCGTATCTTGCGCCGTTTCGCCAAGCGTGAGGTTCGGTTGCATGGAAAGCGCATCCCATGGTGTTGTCGCGCCCTTCATAAACTTGAAGTAGCCTGCGGCACCAATCATGGCGGCGTTGTCGGTGGTGTATTTCATCAGTGGCTGTACGTGGGCGATGCCTTCTTCGGCGAGGCGCTGTGCGAGGCGCTCGCGAAGGAGTTTGTTTGCAGAAACGCCGCCAGAGAGGAGTACCGTCTTTGCGTTTGTTGCATGGGCGGCACGAATGGTCTTATGCACGAGCACTTCGATAGCGGCTTCTTGAAACGATGCGGCAACATCGGCACGCGCGGATTCTTTCAATGCGTCTCCCATGTCGCGAAGCGCATAGAGCACTGCGGTTTTAAGGCCCGAATAGCTGAAATGAAATGAATTACTGTCGCGCATGGGCTGCGGGAAGGGGAACGCGAGCGGGTTACCTTCTTGTGCAAGTTTTGAAATTGCAGGGCCTCCCGGGTATCCAAGCCCAAGCATGCGTGCCACTTTATCAAATGCCTCACCAACTGCGTCATCTTGCGTCTCGCCAATCACTTCATAGTCACCGTGATCACGCATCGTCACCAACTCGGTGTGCCCGCCAGATACAATAAGATTCAAAATAGGGAATACGGCATCCATCGGCCGCTCCGCATCGAGCCAATTAGAATGAATGTGCCCGTCCATGTGATCTACTCCCACAAGCGGCAATCCCGTCTCCGCAGCGAGCGTTTTTGCGAACGTGAGGCCTATAACAAGAGCTGGCCCAAGGCCGGGGCCATAGGTAACCGCAATGGCATCTATGTCGCTGGGGAATGAGACGCCTGCATCGTGAATGGCCTGCGCAAACACGTGCTCAATATTGGCCGCATGCTCGCGTGATGCGATATGCGGCACGACGCCACCCCATTCTGCGTGTATGGAAATCTGTGAAGAGACGACGTTTGAGAGCACGCGCACGCGATCCGGAGCGCCCTCAACAACCGCAATGGCGGTTTCGTCGCACGAGGTCTCAATGGCGAGAATTCGAGTCATGTGCCTCTCAACCTAGCATGCACGTTGATTTTCTTCAATTTTCATGCGATACTCGTAACCGTTTCATGGCCTTATCGTCTAACGGTTAGGACGCCACCCTTTCACGGTGGAAATCGGGGTTCGATTCCCCGTAGGGCTACCAATAACACAACACCCGCTTGAGGCGGGTGTTGTGTTTATGTGAGAGGCTTACTTCGTTGCGAGAACCTTGGTGAATACTTCCGGGTGGTTCTGGGCGATGTCGGCGAGGACTTTGCGGTCCAGGGCGATCTTTGCGGTCTTGAGTTGGGCGATCAGCTTTGAATAAGAGATGCCTTGTTGGCGTGCCGCGGCGTTGAGTTGGATCTGCCACAGGCGGCGAGAGGTGCGCTTCTTTTTCTTACGGTCTGCAAATGCATGTGACCATGCGTGCAAGAGCGCCTCTTTTGCTTGGCGGATCTTCGTCTTGCGTGTCCACATGGACCCTTTGGTTTGCTTCAGGATTCGTTCGCGACGCTTGTGTTGTTGTACTCCTCGTTTTACGCGTGTCATGGTGAATAATTAAAACTCGTTAACGAGCAGTGCTCGTGCCTTTTTGAGAACTTCCTTGGGCACAGCAATCTGGCCCTTCTTGTTGCGCGCGCGTTCGCCAGATTCCTTCGCGTTGAAGTGGTTCTGGTGTGGGGGGCGCTTGAGGATCTTCTTGCGACCCGTAATCTTGACGCGCTTCTTCAGGGACCGATTGGTCTTACTGTGCCGCGCTTGGTTTGTTTTGCTGTGTCGTGCCATTGTTTCGTTTCTTATCAAACTGAATCATCACTACCCAGCCGAACGGAGAACGCTTGGGATCTCCTTGGGTGATGTAGGGCTGTGAGAGGACTGTGAGGAAGCCTTTCAGCTTCTCAAGTCCCATGTGTGCAAGCGCTTTTTCACGCCCGCGCAGGGTCAGCTCTACTTTCACCGGGTGGCCTTCTTGCAAGAACTCGTCCGTTTTCCGGGCCTTGGTCTCAATATCATGAGCGCCCGTTTTGAAGCCAACGCGGACCGTCTTTGTCTCCTGGTCTTTCGTCTTGGCTTTTGTCTTTTTCTCCTGGCGCGACTTCAGGTACTGGTACTTCCCATAGTCCATGATCTTTACGATAGGGGGTTGAACGTTTGGCCCAACCTCTACCAGATCAAGTTCCATTTCGCGGGACATGCGCAAAGCGTCAGTAATCTTCATGACGCCAAGCTGCTTGCCTTCGTCAGTAATGACCTGAACTTCAGGCGCTCGGATGAAATTGTTGATGCGAAGTTTGTTCTGCAATGCAGGAAAAGTGAACGGACCGCAGTGTACCACGCCTTTAGAAAAAAGGGAAGAGGGGCTACGGCCGCATGAGTTTCTGGAGAATAGCGAGCTGGAGCTTGGCGCCCTGCATGGCTCGGTGGGGCTTTGGCTCTGGGTCTATGTCGAGCGCTTTGGCAATGTCTTCAAGGCGCATCGCCGCGCGGGGACGATTGAGCGTATTTTGGTGTGCCCACGCTACCGAGAACAGATCAAGGCGGTGGTAATCCATGGGGTCTTCAATGCCGCTCTGCTGAAACGCCTCTGCGATGAAGGACCATGTAAAAAAGACGTTGTGTCCCGCAAAGATGGCCCCCTCACATGCTTCTGCGTAGTTTTCCATAGCGGTGCGGAGGTTTGCGGCATAGCGCCATGAGGCGGGTGTGTAGCCACACACTTCAAGCGCCTTTTTAGCCCCACGCTCGATGCGCGTGGGGCGGATCTTTGTGCTGTATGTTTTGAGCGGTTCCAGCGTGTGCGGGTCTACCACAATAACCGCAAGCTCTAAAATCTCGTGAATGCGTGCATCGAGGCCGGAGGTTTCAATATCGGTGATGGCGATGGGGCGGGAGAGGGCGCTCATAGTGCCCAGAGCGTACCAAAAAAAGACAGCGCCCGCCACGAGCTGTGCTCATGACGGGCGGGGGGACTATTCGGGGCGTGGGCCGACGTAGCGGAGGTTGCGGATCTTGAAATCCAGAAGGCGTCGGTAGCGAAACTGACCCTGCGCATAGTAGGGCCCGGGCCCGAGGCGGCGGAGCTCCACACTCCGCACCTTGCCCAAGAGGTCCTTATTCGCGCACGATGCCTCGGTGCCAATGTGAAGGCGCACGAGCGTCCATCCGTTATCGAAGCCCACTTGGTCGTGCGCGATGGGGAGCTCGATCGCACCTCCGCGTCCCCACTCGGGGATGCTGATGCGACACAGATGGCTCGCACCGTGCCACGTGTTCGGATCTTCGCAGGGGTAGATCAGGTAGGCCGGATGCAGCAGCGCTAGCCGCTGGCTACCCCACACGAGGCCCAGTTTGTGGTAACGACACACAGTGTGCGCCGCCAACATGATCTCGATGTGTAGGGGCGAAAGTGGCACACCCTTGATGACCTTTTTCTCCAAAGCCTCCTCCTTGAGAAGGCATACAATACGCCGTTTTTGTTTATTTGTCCAGAAGGGCGCGCACGTCGGCAAGCACTTCTTGCGCATGCTCTGTGGGAGTGACTTTCTCGTATGTTTTTACAATCTCACCTTCTGGGTTCACTAAAAAGGATTTTCGTTGAATACCTACGAACGTGCGTCCCATGAACTTCTTTTCTCCGATGGCGCCGAGCGCCTTCATGGTTTCTTTCGTGGGGTCAGAGAGGAGCGGAAAGGGAAGCTGGTAGGCGTCAGCGAACTTCTTGTGGCTCTGTACAGAATCTCCGCTCATGCCCGCTACCGCAATCCCAAGTGTGCGGAAAGTTTCAAAGTCGTCACGAATAGCACACGCCTCTTGCGTGCATCCGGGCGTGTTGTCTTTCGGGTAGACATAAATGAGCAACCACTGACCAGCCCACTCTTCTGGGCTGTGGGCGATGTTGTCCTGATCTTTGAGAGAAAACGGGGGAACGCGCATGAGTTAGGAGCGCTTAGGAAGATGGAGCGCTGGCCCGAGGTGTGATGCGCGCGCAATGACGAGCAGTGCGAATGCATAGATGATGTGCTCATCTACCAATAGTGAGTGCTCACCGATGTAGGGGAAGTCGAGGACGGGGAAGTAGTAGAGGATCATCATGAGCGCGCCTGCGTATGCGGCGGGGCGGGCAAGAACGCCAGAGAGCAGGCCAAGGCCGATAAGCAAAAGACCCCACTCGTTTACGATGTTGGTGATGCCGATCATGCTGGGTCCTGCGAGCCACGCATAGAAGCCAGAAAACGTCTGTGCGTTGGTAAGGTATCCTGCTGCGCTCCATGCGGGGTTCAGAATCTTTGTAATGCCTGCGTATGCAAAAAGCCAACCAAGCGCAACTCGAAGCCAGAAGATAGGATGTTTCATGTATTCCAGTGTAACCTACTTTCTTTGCGGTGTGTGGGGTGGCTGTGTGCAGAACAAAAAAGAAACCCCCGTTCGTCTGGCGTGACGAGCGGGGGCGGGGGTTAGTCGAGGTGGAGTCTCTCGCGGTAGATCGCAAGGATCTCGTCGGCTTCTGCTTTGCGCAGCTCTGCGGCAAACTGCATCGCATCTCGAGTGCCCGCATCGGAGGCTTCGAGCGCGAGTTTGTAGTTTGTGCACGCGAGCTGCAGCCTGACAACTGCCAGCGCCAAAAGCTCCTCTTGAGACATCTGCCAGAGGGACGGCGACGGGGCTTCGGGTGCAACGGGACCGCTCGGACTGACGCTCATTTCTTTCACCTCGCTTTTAAAGACTAGGAAAGCGCTTTGCCGGTGTCCCCGGTGACCATGATCGGTCTCCCAGTAGCCGCTGCTCGCAGCGTATCCTGGTCGACCTGTACCCAGTAGCCGATGTGCGGCTCGGCAGTACACCACCACCACTGGCCACACATGTGGCACTGGTATGTTCTCGGCTCCTCGTCGGCGCCAAGCGGGTCCACGTATTGCTGATCGAGTGTGGGCCCACCGAGAGCGACGTTCTGACAAGACTGACACGCCATAGCTACCTCCTTCCGGCACGGTAGCACTGCGAGAGGTGTGCGGCAAGTCGTCTAGCGCAAAGTAATGATGTTGGGAGTTCTGCTCCTCCGATTCTCGCGACCGCAAGCTGTTCTCAAGCCTAGAGCAGTTGCATAACCGCCTCTACGTAGCGCTTGTTTAACCTATGTCCTGTTTGAGGAATGAGCGCATCTCCTTTCTCATGCTCTCGATCGCCATACAGCACCGTTTGTTTTTTCGCTCGGTGTTTTGGTTTTAGGCGATGGATTACGTCATCAACAAAATCTACGCCCATTAATTTTACGAAAGCTTTGTGTATCTTTGGGTCAGTGAAGCTATAGTGTGGGGTCATCGAAGCAAGAATGAGCTGCTGGATAGGATGCTTCTGCGCGATTAACCAAGCGAGTATTGCGCCAAGAGAAAACCCAAACACCACAGCGTCGCGGGGGACCGCAAATATCTGTATAGAGAGAGGCTTCTCCCAATCAACATTCTTACAGATAACTGTATAGCTCTTGTCTTTCGCTGCGTCGGCAAGAAGCTGATATGGCTTACTGTCGCAGCTCTCCTGCAAGCCGGGAATAATATAGAGGATCTTTTTCACTTGTTTATATTGTGACAAAAATATACGTTCGCTGCTACCCGTTCGATTCCCCCTACCTTACTAAGACAAAGTAAAACCCGCCTGAAGGCGGGCTTACTTTGTCTAGTGGCCGTCCGTTGACGCTATTGGAACTTGTAAAGAACATGCAGAGTCAGGTGCGCGCTCAAAAGTTTCAACTTATAGAGCGGGCCTATAGTGTTTTACAACCTTCTTTCCAGTAGTTTCTTCTGGTCTTCCGCGAAAATACTTTTATTAACGTCATACCAGCCAAAGTCTTTCAATATATCAATAGTTGTGTCGAGTGCGAGGGCGGCATGATTTTCTACTAAGCCCGTTTTTGAAACCTGAACTTTCTTTACTATATTCTCCCCACTATCAAACTCGCATGTATATGGATTGAATAAAAGACGCACTTCACCCCAGAAGAATAAAGTTCTCTTGTATACATTCCCCAATTCAATCTCAATTTGCGCGTCTTCCCCCAACATATCTTTTTTAGCAAGTTTGGCCGCAAAGTAAAATGCTTCCGTAACAAGATATAGAACATTGATTATACTTAGAAATGTTGGGCTATCAACATTCGTTAACCTCACGCTATCCGCAGTCGCCCTTTTGTCTTTATCAGATAGACGATAGTCCTCAATCATTCCCAAATAATGAATAAACTGGCCGTTTTGATAAAACTTCCAATACTCAAACGTGCCCCCCTCTTCCCAGTTACAAGAAGATGAAACGTTATCGTTGCCGCTGAAAACTATACCCTTATTTCCATCAATGTGAGGGTAATACCATCCACGCAGCCGTATTTGATTTTCTTCTATTAGTCTTTTACATTCCTCTCTTGAGCTAATTCTGTTCTCAATAAACTCGGCCGGTCTGATAACGATCTTCCAGTAGCCGTTCTGTTTTATTTTATCTATAAGTTCGTTCATATTAAATAAGCCTATCTTTTTTTAGGACTCTATTAAATTGAGCCTCATCGTTTCTCTTCGGCTTCTTTTCCTGAGGACTCATAATAGCATCTGTCTCAACTAATTTTCTGGCTCTATCTTTTATTTTTTCCATGCAACGATATAGTAACTCACGCCATTCCTCTTGGTTTAAAATCTCACGCGATTCTATCGTGGCTTCTGGCCTTATGTAAACCGCCCCACCTCTTATACAGATGTTGCTGGAATAATGTGGCCTGCTGGTATCATAAAGAACCGTTTTACTCGCTATGACCGGGAGTTCTCGACTTTCTGCTACCTGGATAATGCAAAAACGTTTTTCTTGTATACCATTACCACTCTTATTTCTTATCAGCATCGTGTCCCTAATAAGCTTAAACCTAGCCATCGGCTCAGAGTTATTTTTTACAAAAGCGGCAACTTTGTCGTAGGAAAAAGAATTGTAATCAGACTTCGTCATTCCCCGTGGTTCAAAGATGCCGTCCCGTTCTTTTACGCCAACCACAATAACGCCACCGTTGGCGTGGTTGGCCAAAGCCAAAATGCCTCTTATTATCTTCAGGCGGGTTTTATTATCTCCCCAACTCATACTCTCTTTATACTCTATGTTTGTTTCCTCCTGACCATGAAGGATGTATTGTTGTAGTCCATTCGAGAGCATAATTCGAAGCTATCACTGTAAAGAGCTCTTGTCTACAGAAATAATTAGGCCCCAGAGAGGCCCGGAACCTCATCGTAGCTTGCCAGCCAGCTTTCCAAAAGCCGCTGATGGTTTAATAAAAAAATCCAGGCTGCAACTTCCTTTAAAAATAGATCTTTTTGTGACAGTATTTACTCTTCATGGGGAAGAAGAAAATTAAACAGCTCGGAAGCGCTTTATGGCGCAATAGAATAAGGATGGAACTTTTAATTCGGCTACCCTCTTTTCAAGATGTTGTAGCATCAATTCGTAGGCGGTTCGGTATACCAGAAGACGGCTTCAAGCAGCTCAACGACTTTGAGCAGTGGCAGAAACGGATACTTCAAAAAGAAGATGGGGATGATAGGCCGCAGACACTTTTTAATTTTACCAAAGCAATAGAAGGTATAGGCCATCGATTTCAATTGCCATTTAATTTTGTAAAAGATAAACCCGAAGGAGTCCGTTATTATGTTCTAATGAGTAAGGTTATTGCTCCTGCAATGAACTGGGAAATCGAGCATGGTCAGAACGGTGGCAGTAGAGATAGAAAACAAACTACGCGTTGGTTTTCTATCCGGACCTATGCTCGTTTGGATAAAAGAGAGATAGCCCACGCGTTTAAAGATGTAGTATCACTTCAAAACTATTACTTCCCTCCAACTATCAACGTGCCCCTTCGTATTCGTAGACAGTTCGGGAGAGATATCCAAGTTTATGAGCGCCTAATAAAGAGAGCAAAAAAGCCAGTAAAAAAACGAACATACAAAAAGGACAGCTATTTACGACGACTTTCGCCACAGGATGCAAAGAAATACGAGCATCTTCATCCCGATGCCATTGTCGTAGAGTACGACGAGACTATCAGCAGAGAGGTTGCTAAAGAATTAAAGATCAAACCCGCAGTTGTACGCCAAGCCATAACGAGAATAAAAAAGTTACAGAGACAGCTGTTTACTGAAAATTAAGTGTGACATTAAGGGAAGCTTTTAATGTCACAACTGAACCAGGTACCGATGATATAACAGGATTGTATAATCCTGTTATTCGTTTTCATGGGGCCATAACCCGTCGGCTTATCCCCATGAGCCGACGGGTTATGTTTTGTGAGCACGGAAAAACAAAAAATAGAGATTGAGAAAGCAGAACTCGTTATTAATAAGATTGCGGATGTCCTAATTTTAATAGCAAGAGAACTTTTGATTAGGGATGATGGTGCTGGCTTGAAACCAGGCAAGGTTTTAGACCAGCAGGATTATCCTGCTTCGCAAAGGGCCACACCCACGGTGGTTGTTAGGCGATAAACTAACAGAGGATTGTGGGCGACCGACCGAAGCGACCGATATACCGTATAAAATGCGCCGACGATTATAGGCAATCTAAGCAGAGATGGGCACGGAGCATACGGGTTGAGGGAGCGAGGGAGGGAAGGTATGCCAGGCGGACCCTAGGTAATAGTATTGTCGACAAAGATGCAAAGTACAAAAAGAATAACACGACAGATACGCATTAGTTCCGAGAACCACAAACGCATCAGAATATTGGCGTTTGAGAGGGGCACGACGGCATCGAGACTGATTGATAGCATTGTTGAGGATTTTTTGGGAACGTTTTGTAGCAAAACAGAACAAAATATTGCAGATTCCAGTACCTTGCGTGGCTCGCTTACGAGCTCAGAATAGATCGTATTGCCGGTTGCGCATCGGGTCGAAATGGTAAATACTGTATCTACAACTAAATTAGCTGGGACCAACCTTATAACCCCGTCATCGGGCGTCTGGTTGGTCCCAGCGCAAACGATCCGTAAGGATCGTAAATCCGGTGGCGGGTTTCTAGTTGGATAACAATGAAGATCGCTTTGCACTGGCTTCAACTATTGAAAGAACAAGCCGTTACGCTCCTCTTAGTAGTCGGCGCGATTATCATTGTTGCATCACCAATTCAAGAGGCGCCACTGGAAAACTCTAATACTACCGCTTCGAGCGCGACTCCCACGGCGTCAGTGATTATTGTTTCATCGTCAGCGAGGCCGTTAGCAACAACAAGTCCCGCAGTGCGATATGTGCCAAAATCCCAGCCGGCGCCCACTCAAAGAACCGCGCTGTGTGATGTTGCTAAAGTTGTAGATGGAGACACTATCGACGTTGTCTGTAATGGAATTACTGAACGCGTGCGCTACATCGGCATTGATACCACAGAAACAGTTGATCCGAGGAAAGAAGTACAGTGCTTTGGGAAGGAAGCTTCGAAGCAAAACAGCGCGCTTGTGACTGGTAAGAAGGTACGGCTTGAAAAGGATATAACTGATTACGATCGATACGGACGGGCGCTCCGGTATGTCTATGTCGATGATGTCTTTATAAACTTAGAACTTGTAAGGGGCGGCTATGCGCGGGTTTATACATACCCACCTGATGTGAAACACGACAGCACCTTTCTTGAGGCCCAAAAGGAGGCTATGAGCGTCCGCGCCGGGCTTTGGGGGCTATGCCTTGAATCAACCCCATCTCTGGCCCCAACGGCCCAATTCGTGCCACAGGAGAGCCCCAAGAGCGCTACGTGTACCATAAAGGGCAATATTAGTGCGGCAGACGAGAAGATATATCACCTTATAGGATGCGACTCATATAGTAAAACCCAAATTGACGAGAGTGTTGGCGAGCATTGGTTTTGCACAGAACAAGAGGCGGTCACTGCCGGATGGAGGAAGGCTCTAAACTGCGACTAATGTCCCTAATTATTTTTTCCGTGATAAAAATACTATGCATAAAAACATAAAAATCATCGGCGACCGTCTTTGGGATGTCTATAAGAAAAAAACGTTTTGGATCTTGATGGCCATATTTTTCGTTCCAGTGTTTTTCTTCGCTGCACTCACCGATTCGCAGACTGAAGAAGATCCTGCAACTGGGCAAGTAGAGAGGTCTATCGATAGGCCGACTGCCAGATATTTAGTTGATGGTGAGAGCGGAATGCTAAATACGAATGACGACCTTTCCGATTGTACCGGTGAAGTCGCCGTTGCATTCACACAAGAAGCTCTTCATCTACTAACAAAGGCTGCTAATGTTAAGGATGCATACGGGTATGCCGAGGTTTTTACGAGCGGCCTAGCAACTATAGTTCCGAATTGTACGAATGTTAAAGCCATCGACCATACATTTTCTACGAGAAAAGTGCGGCTTATAGACGATCCCGCGATATCAGGGTGGGTTCCCTACGAGTGGGCTAGAGGTATTTAACAGTTAAACATGCGCGCACTAATCTACCTTCGAGTTTCAACGCCAGGCCAGGCAAAGCAAGAGAACCCTATCGAGACACAACGAGAAGTGTGTCTCGAGCATGCGAGGAAACTAGATTATTTCGTAGACGAGACTACTGATATCTATATTGATGGCGGTCTAACCGGTAGAAATGACGATAGAGATGCGTTCCGCGAGATGAATAAACGGCTCAAGAGCGATAGCGAGATCACTATCGTTATCGCCTACGACATGAGTAGGATCTTCAGGAATGGGATCGAGTATTTTAAGTATAAAAATGAGCTTGAAAAATATGGCAAGCGCTTCGTCTCGGTTACAGAGCACCTAGGCAACGATGGGACTCCGGCCGACTTTCTTGTTGAATGGATGCTTGCGGGCGTTCATGAGTTTCGGTCCCGGCAGGATGGCCAGAAGATAAGGGATGGGATGCTTACCAAGGCTCGCTCCGGCAAATATGTGGGGTACGCCCCATTCGGATATAAAAACAGCAGAGAATTGATAATGGGTGGCAAGGATAGGCGTTGGATGACAACAAACACAAAAGAGGCACCTTGGGTAACGACAGCCGCCGAAGAGTATGCGAGGGGCAGTCTCTCTTTAAGAGAGTTATCCGGCTCTCTTAATCAAAGGGGCTTCCCTACAAGGAGCGGAAGGCCACTTACGCCCGGGGGCCTAGAGAAAATACTCAAGAATAAAATATATACCGGTTGGGTATGCTGGGGCGGGATCGAGACGCCCCACGGAGAACACGAGAAACTTATTGATGAGGATACCTTCTACAGGGTCCAAGCTATTTTTGAAGCGAGGAATTATGGAGCGAATAGGAAAAGAAAGCATTTCTTCTTGGGTCGAGGTGTTAGCTACTGCGAAGAGTGTAATTCAAGATGGACAGCTGGCTATCACAAGAATGGACGCTATGGGTATTATTCATGCCAAAAGAAGATCGGCCCCAATCCAACGCTATGTAAGCAATCATCTATTCCTCTGAACGTCCTAGAGGAAATGATCTCAAAACTCTTTTCTAAGGTCCAGATATCTGACCATGTTGCTGAAAAGATAAGAACACAGGTGAGGCTCTTAATGAGCAAGGAGCAGGAAGTACAAGAAAAAGTACGAAAGGGTCTAGTAGCCAGTATTGATACAATAGCTACGAGTAAGAAGCGTCTTCTCGAGAAATATGTTACGGCACATATTGGCGATGATGAATACGAAGCATTCAAGTCTGATTTAGAAACACGTGAAGCGAAGCATAAATCAGAGCTTGTAAGTATCGAGGCTAACCTTTCGCGCATCACTAAGGTAATTGAAACAGCTGTTGGCCTAGCTAATAGCTGCCAAGGGGCCTATGCGAGAGCGAGCTACGAACAAAAGGCAATTTTGATTCAGGCATTCTTCGAGAGGATTCTTATAAAAGATGGGACTATTGTTGCCGCAATGCTTAACGAACCATTCGATTTTATATACGAAAACAAGGCCCGAAAGGACCCCGTTTTCCAATTAGCTACATCTAGTGGAGATGTGGGGAATCGAACCCCAGTCCAAAGTGTTACTAATACCGCGTGTACTGTGATAGGCGATTTGGTATCCGTGCACGTATGACTTCGCCAAACGTCGTGCATGGGTTTCCGTCAGGTCTTAGCGTTCGTGCGGACGGACGCACAAACGAGCACCTCGCTAATGACACCCAGGACTCTCGTAGCGAGTATCCGAGCTGGATGGCTCACGCACTAACGAAAGTTAGGCGTAGGCGACAACTGATTGATGGTTGCCAAATATGAGTTGACTAGATTTATTACGCGGAGAGATAGTCATCCGCGCACAGCGATGTATCAATGAACGACCTCGTCGAAACCGATCATCCCCAAGTGCACATTATACCACAAAACAGAAGCTCTGCAAAGCGCTTGCGGAGTGTGTAAAAAGCCTTATACTGCGGCCCATAAGGAGGTGGGCATGGCTAGGAAAGAAACGCGGCTTGGCAGGCTCATGCGCGCGTTGTGGGAGCACCCGAAGGCGTCGAGCACGGAGCGGTGCGCGGCGCTTTTTCCCGTGGCGCGCGCGTTGTGGGAGCACGACAATGCGCTCCAGCAAAAGCTCATTGCGGAGGCGCGAGCCCGCGAAGCGGTGCTCATGGAAGAGCGCGGGGAGATCGCTCGGAACAGTGCGCCCGACTCCGCACGCTTGCGTGCGATGGTCTTCACGAAACACTAAACCCCTGGCACGTATTGCCAGGGGTCGTTTTATTCTTCACCGCCTCGCGCGCGTGAACGGGTGAGATCTTTCTTTTTTATTGTTTCTCGCTTGTCGTATTTGCGTTTCCCGCGAGCGATGCCTACCAACAGTTTAATGCGTCCGCCCTTGTCATACAGTTTCAGGGGAACGAGGGTAAGGCCCTCTGCTTTGCCGATGCCCGAGAGCGTGGCAATCTGCTTTTTCGACATAAGGAGCGCGCGATCTGCTTGTGCATTGTAGGTCGGAGGTGTGTTTGCGGGTTGATATGGGGTAATAGTTGCGCCTACCAAAAAGGGGCGCTCGTGAATGAGGCGCACATAGGTACCGCGCAGAGTTGCTTTGCCCGTTTTGATCGCCTTTACTTCGTTGCCCGTAAGCACGACGCCAGCTTCAAGCGTTTCGATGATCTCGAAGTCGAATGCCGCGCGCGGATTAGAAGCGTACTCCTTCATAATTAGGCGGTGCGTTCTTTGAGTGTCAAAGAAACGTGCATCGGTTTTTCGTTGCGGATGACCGAGAGTTTCACGGCTTCTCCTACGGCAAATGCCTGCAGTGCCTCGGTGAGCGTCATTTTTTCCGTAAGCGGGTCGCCGTTTACATCGGTGATGATATCGTTCTCACGAATGCCTGCTTTGTCTGCGGGAGAGCCGGGGATCACAGCAACAGAACCGGGGAGGTGATCGCGGGCTACGAGCGCGCCGTGATCTGTGACGAGCGCATACTTCTTTTGCGCTTCTTTACTTAACATAATGTAGGTGAGCCCAATGTAGGGGCGACGAATGCGTCCGTGTTCGAGAATATCTTTCACATCCTGCTTCGCCCAGTTGATGGGAATAGAAAAGCCGATGTTCTGCGCGCCATAGATAACGGCGGTGTTGATGGCGATCACGTTGCCGTCTAAATCAATGAGTGGCCCGCCAGAGTTTCCCTGGTTGATTGCCACATCCGTTTGAATGACGCCACGAAGCTCTTCCATGTGTTCGCCAGAGCCGAGCGCCGCAGCGATGCTACGTGCGAGACCAGAGACGATACCTTTTGAAACAGTGTTTGAAAACATGCCGAGCGCATTGCCAATGGCGAGCACCGTTTGTCCGAGCTGGATCTTTTTTGAATCTCCCATCGGTGCAACGGGGAGGTTTTTGCCTTCTATCTTAAGCACGGCGATATCGTTTACGGGGTCACGCGAAAGCACCTTCGCAGGGTATTCGGTGTCATCGCCAGTAATGACGGTGTATGCGGCGTCGGGATCGATCACCACGTGCTTGTTAGTGAGTACAAGACCATCGGGGTGTACGATAAAACCAGAGCCACCGCCTACTTTTGTTTTTTCTGTTTCGCGCGGCGGGGCGAATGATCCGAAGAGGGAATCTGAAAGACTCCCGCGCATCGTGGGAAGTTCTTTAGAAATAGCGATGCTCACTACTGAAGGAGAAATCTCCTTCACAATATCAACAATGTGTTTGTCGTGTTCTTTGAGGGACATAATATAAAAGTATCTTCCTCATTATGTGGGTTACGAGTAGCTTTTTCAAGGCGGGCGCCGTGGCGCTGGCAAAGGAGCGCGGCCTGCGGTAGCATACAGGTATGTACGATATCGCATGGGTGCGTGCTCGCATCGCAGTGCATGTCCCAGGCATCGCGTTTGATGTCTCGGTCCCGCCTACTCCTGATTTGGGCGACTTTGCCACGAATATTGCATTCCCACTTGCGAAGGAACAGAAGAAGTCTCCTATGGAAGCTGCGGAACATATTGCGTCTGCGCTCCGCGCTGATCCAGAACTTTCCGTCGCATGTGCTTCTATCACAGCTTCCGCGCCCGGGTTTATTAACATCACGCTTCGTCCGCAAGCGGTACATGATGCACTACGCTCTTTTGCGAGTGCTTCACGTCCCGGAGCAACGAAAGAGGGCAAAGGAAAAACGATTATCGTTGAATATTCGTCCCCAAACATCGCAAAACCCATGCACGTGGGGCATGTTCGTTCTACGGTGATTGGTGACGCGCTCGCGAACATCCATGACTTTCTCGGCTATCGCGTCATTCGGTGGAACTATTTGGGTGATTGGGGAACGCAATTTGGCAAACTCATTGCCGCATATAAGCGATGGGGCAATCCACACGACGTGCGCAAAGATCCGATTACTACGTTAGTACAGCTGTATGTGCGCTTTCACGAAGAAATAAAAACCGACGCTTCGCTCGAAGCAGTTGGACAAGAAGAATTTCGTAAACTGGAGAGCGGTGATGCAGAAAACAAAAAACTGTGGCAGTGGTTTAAAAAAGAATCGCTCCGCGCGTTTGAGCACGTGTATGCACGGCTGGGTATTCGGTTTTCTATTATGACGGGGGAAAGTGATCTGCAAAAAGATATGCCCGCGCTCGTGGCGTTTCTGGAAGCACAAGGCATCGCAAAAGAAAGCGAGGGGGCGCTCATTGTGGATCTTTCGGTGCAGAACTTGCCTCCAGCGCTTATTCGTAAGTCTGATGGCGCAAGTCTCTATCTCACGCGCGAGCTGGTGGGTTTGCAAAAGCGACTTGATCACCACAATCCTTCCGCAATGTTTTATGTCGTGGGTAATGAACAATCGCTCCATTTCCAGCAACTCTTTGCGGTGGCAGAGATGCTTGGGTTGCGCACCGCTGATCTGGCGCACATCAAGTATGGTTTAGTGCTTAGCGCTGATGGGCAAAAGCTTTCTACGCGCGAAGGGAACGCAACGCCACTTGTTGCAGTGCTCGCCGAAGCAATTCAGCGCGCCGATGCCGTTATACAGAAAAAGAATCCGCGCTTATCACCAAAAGAACGTGCGCACGTTGCGCATGCGGTGGGTATCGGCGCTATAAAATATAATGATCTGCGTGAACTGCGCACGTCAGACATTCGTTTTGATTGGGATCGCATGCTCGATTTTTCTGGCTCCAGTGGACCCTACATTCAATATACTCACGCGCGTCTCATGAGTATCGCGCGTAAAGCAGGCGCGTGGGCGCGCATGTCTCGTCTTCTCATGCGCCCAAAGTTGGAACTCCTATCTGATCCGCACGAGGAACGCATCATGCGTCACTTGATTCACTTCACCGACGTGGTGCGCCAGAGTGCGGCATCGCGCACGACAAATGGTCTCGCGCTGTATATCGCAGAACTTGCAAATGAGGCAAACCGTTTTTATGAACACGTACGTATTCTAGAGGATACGAACACTCAGCGTCGCAACGCGCGCCTTCTCCTTATTGAAACAGTGGCAAAAGTGCTCAAGACGGGGCTCGGTCTTTTGGGCATACAAGCCCCTACGCACATTTAGCGACGGACGAAACGGAGCAAGAGTGCGGCTCCAGAGAGGTCAAGCACAAGATCGATAAGGGTGTCAGTGAGATCTCCTCCATGGAAGTATGCATAGATAGAAGGCCAGTGGGCTTGCCCGTAGAGACTTGAGGTGTGCTCGGCGACTTCCCACGCAACGCCCACAACGGCAACAACGCCAAGAATAGCCCACGCATAGAGTGGAGAGTGATGAGACGATGTGCCGTGTGAGAAGTGGCGATGCGCAAGCCACGCAATAGCGGCACCTCCACAGAGGTGCATGAGTTTATCAAACCACGGAACGAGCTCGTAGAGATTTGTTGCGCCCGTGACGATGACGCCAAACACAAAAAGCACAAAGAGAGCGAAGAGGGGGGTGCGCAGATGCATGCGTGCAGTGTACGATAGACCATCGCAGGTGTGCAATGCTTTCGCGTTGAGATTTTCCTCTTTTTTTGGTAGCGTACCATTACCTTTCTATGACTGAGACATTCCACACTCGCGAAGAGCACACCCGTCGTTTTTGGAAAGAACATCACATTTTTCAAAAAAGTATCGATCGCCGCAAGGGCGCCGAGCCTTTCGTGTTTTTTGAAGGCCCTCCTACAGCAAACGGCTTGCCGCACATTGGGCACTTCCTCACCCGCATCTTTAAGGATCTCTACGGGCGCTATAAAACGATGCGTGGGTTTCGTGTGCTCCGAAAAGCGGGGTGGGACACGCACGGCCTTCCTGTTGAGCTGGAAGTAGAAAAAGAACTCGGCTTTAAGGGAAAGAAGGATATTGAGACATACGGCATCGCCGCATTTAATACAAAAGCGAAGGCAAGTGTGTGGAAGTATCGCGATCTGTGGGAAAAGATGACCGAGCGCATGGGTTTCTGGCTCGACATGCGCGATCCGTACATCACCTACGACGCGCAGTACGTAGAGTCGCTTTGGAATATCATCGGGCAGATTTGGGATAAAGAATTACTCTATCAAGCACATCGCGTGGTGCCATTCTGTACACGGTGTGGCACGGGTCTTTCATCGCATGAAGTTGCACAGGGCTATGAGACGGTGACAGATACTTCAGTGTACGCACTATTCCCACTCCGCGACGCCTCCGCGTTTCCAAAGGGGACCTCCATTGTTGCGTGGACGACAACGCCGTGGACGCTTCCGGGAAATGTTGCGCTTGCCGTTGGTGAAAACATTACCTACGCGCTAGTGCGTCGTGAGGACGGTTTCCATATTGTTGCGCGTGAGCTCGTTGAGAAAATCTATGGCGCTGATGCGCAAATCGAACGCGAATGTTTAGGAAAAGATCTTATTGGCCTTTCTTATGAGCCGCTCTTTTCCGTTCCCGCACTGCAGTCAGACGCCTCATATAAGGTATATGCCGCTGATTTTGTAACGACCGGCGACGGCACGGGCATCGTGCATACAGCAGTCATGTATGGCGAAGATGACTATGCATTGGGGACGCGTGTTGGCCTACCGAAGGTACACACCGTTGATGTCGCAGGATTCTTTACTGGCGTTGGCGAGCTACTTAATGGGAAGTATGCGAAAGATACAAAAACGGAAGCACTCATTCTTGAAACCTTGAGCGCTCAGGGGCGCGTGCTTCGCACTGAGCCATACGAACATGAATACCCACACTGCTGGCGATGTCATAAACCACTGTTGTATTACGCAAAAGAGTCATGGTTTATCCGCATGTCTGCGGTGAATGCAGATCTTCTCAAAAACAACGAGGGGATTAACTGGTACCCGGGCCACATTAAAGAAGGCCGCTTTGGCCAGTGGCTTCGCGAAGGAAAAGACTGGAATTTCTCTCGCGAGCGGTATTGGGGTACACCGCTTCCGATGTGGGTGTGCGCTAAGCCGGAGTGTCACCACATGCGTGCAGTTTCTTCCTACGCAGATCTCGATCGTTTGCGCACAACGGCGCCAACGCGCTTTGTGCTTGCACGCCATGGATTCACTACCCGGGGTAAGGATGGAAACCTTATTATCAGCTCACTCCTTGAGCACGACACCTATGATCTTACCGAAGAGGGTCGCGCGCAGATTGTAAAAGAAGTAGAGGCCCTGAAGGCAACCGGGGGCGTTGATACAATCGTGGCATCTCCATTTCGTCGTACACAGCAGACCGCAGTCATTTTCAGCGAAGCGCTTGGTGTTCCGATAGTCACCGATGATCGCCTTGGTGAATTGAACCACGGTCTTATGTGCGAGGGAAAGACTCACGCAGTTTGCCAAGTCCCCGAAGTGGCGAATACTATGGACGCTCCATTTGGAGACGGTGAATCGTGGCGCGATGTCACGCGACGCATGATGAGCGTTGCCCGTGAGCTCAATGAGCAATACAAAGGAAAGCGCGTGCTTATTGTCTCGCATGGCGACCCACTGTGGCTACTAGAGAGTGCGATGCGTGGCATGCCTGACGCGGAAATTCTTGCCGCTCGTAATACTCAATATATAGAACAAGGGGGCTTGCACGAAGTGGCGTTTCCGAATTGGCCATTTAATGATGAGGGCCAACTAGACCCGCACCGTCCTTACATTGATGCAATCGTGATTAAGTGTAAAAAGTGTGGCGGCGACATGCGCCGCGTGTCAGAAGTGGTAGACGGCTGGTTCGATTCTGGCGCTATGCCGTATGCACAGTGGCACTGGCCATTTCAAAACGAGGAGCGCCTAGACTCTAAGAGCCCAGAACGTCAATTCCCTGCAGATTTTATCGTAGAGGGCATTGATCAAACACGTGGATGGTTTTACACCTTGCTTGCGGTAAGCACGTTACTTGGCCGCCCTGCGCCGTACAAAAATGTGATGGTGCTCGGGCACACGCTCGATGCAAAGGGCCGTAAGATGTCAAAGTCCATTGGCAATACGGTGAAGGCAGAGGAGCTTATGGATGCGGCAGGCGTCGACGCGACTCGATGGAAGCTCTATAGCATGAGTGCCCCGTGGGAACCAAAGTCTATCGATCCCAAAGAATTCGTTGCAACGTTGAAAGGATTTTTCGGAACACTCGAGAACTGTGTGCGCTTCTATGAATTGTATGTAGCAGAGAAGAACGCACCAACAGCACAAAGCGCGCACGCGTTGGATCGTTGGCTTATGTCTCGCCTTGCATTCACAACGCACACAGTGACGGAGCGCCTTGATGCATACGACCCTACTCCTGCCGCTCGCGCTCTGGAATCTTTTATCGTCGACGATCTCTCAAAGTGGTGGCTTCGCCGTTCCCGCAAGCGCGAAGAAGCGTTGCCACTCTTGCGCGACACGTTGCTGGTATGCGCAAAATTACTTGCGCCATTTACGCCATACACTGCAGAAGATATCGCGACGCGCATGGGCTCTCATGAGCGCGGTGGGGAAGAGAGCATTCATCTTGCCGAGTGGCCATCGGTTGATGCCTCTGCGCGCAACGAAGCACTTGAAGAAGAAATGCGCCTTGCGCAAGAAGTAGTAACGCGCGGTCTCGCGCTTCGCAAAGAACAAAACATCAAGGTGCGCCAACCACTCGCGCGCATGCTCGTGATGCAACCAAAAGCGTTTTCACCAGACATCGCCGCCATTGTGTGCGATGAGCTCAATGTGAAAGAGCTTGCCTACGGCGCTCCCGCTGATGCGCTTGATACCGCGCTTACCCCTGAACTTCGCGCCGAAGGTCTTGCCCGTGAATGCATGCGCATCATTCAAGATATGCGCAAAGATGCAGGATATCGCGTGCAAGATGCAGTGTACTGTCAGTGGTATACTGAACACGCAGAGCTCTCCGCAGCATTAGTTGCATGGACAGATACCATGGCCGAAGATGCGGTGCTCTCCGCTTTTGTGAAAAAGAAAGACGCCGATACAACGCTTGACCAAGAACGAACCGTTGAACTTGCTCCTGGTATGAGCGTGTGGATCGGCGTTCGCTCATGACGATTCACGCATACATTCTCGCCTCACGCCCGTCGGGGGAGCGAGACCGTCTCATAAGCGTCTTCTCTCGTGAAGAGGGTCGTATGGTGCTGGTGGCAAAGGGCGCGCAACGAAGTACCTCAGTACAGCGCATGCACACTGATGCGTTCTCACTCATCACGTGTGGCGTGGTGCGTGGTCGCGCGCTTCCTATTATGACCAGTGCGCAGACAACGCACGCATACCCAGAAATGCATGCATCGCTTCCTTCGCTTGCTATGGCGAGCTTCATGAGCGAAGCGTGCGAGCGGCTGGTTCCTTTTCATGATCCCGACGAAGCGCTCTGGGATTTTTTCACACAGACATACGAAGACTTAAATGCAGGGCGTCTTCTCACGCGAGCCGCGATAACTGCTCGCCAAGAAGCACTGCTCACCGTATTAGGCTACCCGGGTCCACGAGGGCGCTGTGCACTCTGTCTCCGTGAAGAGCATCCTGATGGATGGTTCACGCATGATGATATCGGCGGGCGCGTGTGCGCGAGTTGCGCGCCACGTGGGTCGCTCGTAGCTGCTGGCGCAGGTGCGGGAGACGTTGGCGCTCAATTTGAAGTCACCGCCGGTGCACGCTTTGCATCTCTACCACTCCTTCGAGCTGTGCTACAATGAATACATCTATGATGGAGCAATCGTGGACTACGCCCGCACAACCCCGCTCTCGCAAAGCGCTTGCATGGTTTATGGGCCTCGCCGGTCTTTTGGTGGTGGTAAGCGTTGGTATGCTCCTCTACAGCGCGCCATCGTTTCGAGAGAGTGACGTAGTGTTGTTATTAGAAGCAGCGCCGCAAGCGTCTTCTGGGGATCAGATAACCTATACGGCAAAGTGGCAGAACAATACAAAAGTAGACCTCACTCAAGTACGCATGCGCTTGTTCTATCCCGAAGGTTCTGTGCAGGAGAAAGAAGGAACTTTCACGCCAGCAACCAACGAAGTGCTTGAAGTGGGCGATGTAGAGTCGGGGAAATCAGGAGAGCAGACGTTCACTGTGTATCTTATTGGGGACAAGGGGAACATTAAAAACGCTACGATAGAAATGGCATTCTCGGCGAAGGGGCTCCGCTCAGTCTTTGAAAAGAGTGCATCGGTAAGCACCACGATTGCCGACCTCCCTGTGCCACTTTCGCTCTCCGTCCCGCCAAACGCTATCTCAGGACAAGAAGTTTCTTACATTTTAGATTATCGAAACGCCACGACCGACGACATCTCTGACCTGCGTTTTGTTTTTACATTTCCTGACGGCTTCACGCCAAAGCGTGCGACACCGGCGCCGAGCGAGGGAACAAACATATGGGACGTCCGCACGCTGGCACAAAATAAGGGGGCTCGCATCGCGGTGACGGGGACGCTATCTGGTGTAGAGCGCGAGACAAAGACGCTCGACATCGTGCTTCAGCGTAAGGTGAACGAGCAATATCTTGATTACGAAAAAGCATCAGCGGCAACGATCATTTCAAGTCCGCTTCTTTCTGTACAGCTTTCTATTGCAGGCGCTCGTGACGTAGTCGCAGGCGTTGGCGACCGTCTCGACTACTATGTACGCTGGCGCAACACATCAAACACGACACTCATCGGCCTCACGCTGGGCGTTCGTTTAGAGGGAGACATGTACAATCTCTCCACGCTCAACACGCAGGGCGGTTTCTTTGATGGCGGGACACAAACAATCACGTGGAATTCTGCCGCGGTGCCACAGTTTTCCGCACTGCCGCCGGGCGCGAGTGGTGAGGCGCGATTCTCCATTGTGTTAAAAGAACAATTCCCGAGCGGCTCATTTGGCTCACGCGCGTTCTCAGTGAAGGCAAGCGCAAACATGATCACGCCAAATGTGCCTTCAGGTGTAGACGGCGAAGACGTAACCGCACAAGATTCACTCACTACAAAGATCAGCACGCAGCCAAGTCTGGGAACACAGATATACCATACCGATCCCTCACTCGGTGCGACGGGCCCATTTCCACCGCAAGTAGATCAGGCAACAACGTACACGGTGCGTTGGAGTGTCGCAAACCCGGGCAATGACATTCGTGCGGTTACCGTTTCTGCGCTTCTTCCTCCGGGCGTGCAATTCCTTGGTCCTGCGGGAAGTGGCGGGTTCGGTGCACCAGTGTATAACGCAAACACCAGCACGGTCACATGGTCGCTCGCATCCGTTGCGCAGGGCGCTGGATTTTCCGGCGCAAAACCAGATGCGGCGTTCCAAGTCTCCGTTACCCCATCGCTTATTCAACGCGGATCGGCGATAACACTTTTACGTAACATATCACTCACGGCAACCGATGCTTTTACGGGGCAGGTGATGACCATAAGTTCTCGCACCCTCTCTACCGATGATCTCGTTGACCAACCCAATAAGGGTGCCGTACAATAGCACACCATGACATTGTCACTTGATACGATTGTTTCTCTCGCCAAACGCCGCGGTTTTATCTACCCTGGATCCGAAATTTATGGCGGCCTCGCAAATTCGTGGGACTACGGCCCTTTGGGCGTAGAGCTCAAACAGAATATTAAAAACGCGTGGTGGTCTCGCTTTGTGCACCGCCGTACAGATGTAGTGGGCATCGACGCCGCACTGATCATGAACCCCAAAGTGTGGGAGGCGAGTGGGCACGTTGCCGGCTTCTCTGATCCACTCGTAGAATGTAAAAAGTGTCACTCGCGTTTGCGCGAAGATCAAATGGATGGAGAGTGCCCTTCGTGTGGCGGAAAAGAATTCACGCCCGCAAAGCAGTTTAATCTGATGTTTCAAACGTTCATCGGCGCGGCACAAGAGCAAGCGAACGTTGCATACTTCCGCCCAGAAACGGCACAGGGTATGTTCGTGAACTTTAAGAATGTGCTTGATTCAACGCGCGTGCAATTGCCCTTTGGTGTGGCGCAGGTAGGAAAAGCATTCCGCAACGAAATCACGCCCGGTAACTTTATTTTCCGCACGCGTGAATTCGAGCAAATGGAAATCGAATATTTCATTCCATCGCCAAAAGCAGACGCAGAGTGGCAAGAATCATTTGAACACTGGCGCAAAGAAATGCTCGCATGGATGACAGCCGTTGGTATTGATACTGAAAAAGTGCACGAGCTTGATGTTCCCGATGGCGAACGCGCGCACTACTCAAAGCGCACCATCGATTTTGAATTTGAATTTCCGTTTGGCACAAAAGAGCTCTATGGGTTGGCATATCGCACTGATTTCGACCTCCGCAACCACCAAGAAGCTTCCGGGCAATCATTGGAATACACCGATCCAGAAACGGGAGAGAAATCGATTCCACACGTGATCGAGCCAACGTGGGGCGTAGACCGCACCGTGCTGGCGGTGCTGTGCAGTGCGTATCGCGAAGATGGCGAGCGCACCTACCTTGCATTGCGCCCAGCACTTGCACCATTTAAGGCGGCAGTGTTTCCACTATTGAAGAACAAGCCAGAGCTTGTTGCAAAGGCTCGCACCGTGTTTGGCGCACTTCGGGAGAAGTATATGGTCGCGTGGGATGATCGTGGCAACATTGGCAAGCGCTACTTTGCGCAAGATGAAATCGGCACGCCGTTCTGCATCACTGTTGATTTCGACACACTCGAAAACGACACCGTGACTATTCGCGATCGCGACACCGCGGAACAAAGGCGTGTGCCCATCAGCGAACTCGACAGCATCATCGCGAACGCTATTCGTCTATGAGCGAGATGATGCCCGGATCGACGCGGATACAGCTCACGCTCACTGCGCGTGAAGGGCTTGAGCGCCTTTATGAAAAATTCAAGCAAGAGGCGCCGACACTTGAATCGTTTTCCGATCTTTATACTCCAGAAGAAATCGCACATGATCGTGCAAGGATAGCGTCATTCCATGCAAAGATAGATACTAGTGATCAAGGATTATTTTCGCGAGTAATGGAAGCTGGATTACTTGAAGCCGGGAATGCGTGGCTTCCAGGAGTGATTTCAAAAGCTTCCGAGTTTGACGATCTTTTTCGAAAAACAGATCTTGTGTGGGAAGTGGCAGGGGAGGATGGCGAGGTTGCCACCATTACACTCGATGTCTTTGCGGGCAAACACGGGGAGGCAAAGCTCGACGCACTCGTTGACGACGCAAGCTACGTGACAGAAATAAAATACCTTGTCGCAGAACTTTCTGAAGAGCGCGGCCGCGCCGTGGTCCCGCGTGTGCTTCTGGGAATTGCCGATAGCGCCGCGCTCCAAGTATTTGTAGAACATCTCGCGCGGCTCATTTCTCCAAACGCGGACGTACGCCGTGCGGCACGTCAAGAGCTCGCGTCATCTTCGCTAGGGGCGAGTTTTCGCCGCGTTGTGGCGATGCAGTTGCGGGCGATTGAACGTGCGCTTGCACCGTCCATAGAAAGCGACGAGCGCGTGCGCAAGGTACTGCAGTCAGTGCGCATTGCTGAGGAAGCTCTCGAAGCAAAAGAAGAGACGCTTGTCGCAGAGAGCGGCAAGCGTCAAGAAGCGGAACCATGGGCCACCGA